>Ga0105356_10000637_pt1 | contig 33677 bp, 24 predicted proteins | sample GOMGulsemesocosm_3_FD_83502 | JGI IMG/M metagenome (GOLD analysis project Ga0105356, IMG submission 83502) | Methane-oxidizing microbial communities from mesocosms in the Gulf of Mexico - GOM9D Gulf of Mexico | ecosystem: Environmental > Aquatic > Marine > Cold seeps | place: Gulf of Mexico...
AGAAACTTGTTAGATACGCTTCTCCGGCATCAGTTTTCCAATTAATGCCATCTTTTGAGCGCATATGCCAAGCAATACGGCCCAACCAGTCATTTACTATAAGATGATATTGAACATTTGTTTTCCAAATTAATGGATCTTCAAAATGACCTTTGACAAGTGGATAAACACGTGAATCAGTCAATTGATTCCATCTTGAAAGACCATCCTTACTAGCCCAAATTCCACCTCCACGACAAACCATTATAAACGATCCATCTTCTCGTTTAGCAAAAGTAAGATTAGAAAGTCCTTCTATTATCTTGCGATCCCTTTTGTCAAAATCAAATTTAGTATACGTCCAAGGCCCATTTATATTTTCAGATAGGTAATATCCGCCAATAACATAAATTACATATTTACCATCATTTGTAATATACCATTCTGGATTATGCCCTTTGCCAATTTCTTGAATAACCTTAAATGGACCAAAAGAATTTCCTGATATGGCATGCACAACATTTGAGTTACCCCATTCCATATGACCTTTATTAGAATTTTCAGGCCACCTACAAACAAAAAGATGATATTTTCCATCATCCAGTAGACGTGCATTACCTCCCCAGTATGACCATTCGTTATCTTCTATACCGTTGTTTATATCACGAGGAATCACACCATCCGCCCCCCAAGTATTAGTTGTCATGCCACCGAGGTTAGGCATTGGAAGAAACCTATCCATAAAACGTCCGCCATAAGTAAGATTTTCCCAGCCTTCTGGTCGTTCTCTTTCTATAATTTGAGCCTCTGAAGCAGAGATTATAAATAAAAATGTAATCAAATAAATTAAATTTGTTTTTTTCATATTTTAAATCTTTTATATTTTGAAATTTATTTACAACTATCTGTTCTAAAACTATAGCCTGTTGTAACTTCATTCTTGGTATATTGACAAGAAGCATATTTTTCTACCTCTTTTCTTTCTCCAATAATTAAGAGAGAACATGTGTCCTGCACAAAATTTGATTGTCTATTCCACGTGTCATAGCCTCCTAAATGAAAACCATGGTCTCTCCAAATTACTATTGTTGTATTTTTAGTTAGCCTAAGCATTCTAACTTGTTTACAAATTTTCCTATTTGAGTATCTACAAAAGAAACCGAAGCATAATACCCATGTATTAATTTTTTTTGCACATTATCGGGTAATTTTAATAAACCATTTTTCACAACGTAATTAATTTCTGGAGTTTTGTATTTTAATATTTCAAAAGAATTATGATAGGCTATATCTACACCATTTTTTACTTTTTTCTGATACGAATTTGGTCTTATTTTTTTTCAATTATACAAATCCCAATATTTTTGAGGAGCAACAAAGGGTAAATGTGGGCGCTTAAACCTAACCGCTAAAAAGAATGGTTTTGATGTGTTTTTAATTACGGTATCTAATAATGCCATGGCATGAGCGGCTATTGCCCCATCGGTATAGGCCTCGTCTGGTGCATTACTCGATTCAAAAGGTGGTTTGTATCTGTCTTTAGCATATTGAACAACCTCTTTAATTCCTTTAGATTTTGCCTCTGCTTTTAACTGTGCATATTTTGCTTTGATCTCTTTGTTTTGATAATACGCTATTTCGGGCTTTCCATATTCTTCTGGATAATCTATATCATTTTCATTGATATATGGAATAGTCCAAGAAGGTTTATCTGCATAGTCGTCTACACATCTAAAATCGTAAATTTTTCCAGTAATGGCGGTCGTATAACCCTGTTCTCTAAAATATTGTGGTATGGTTAAAATATCAGGATGTATATCTCTCATTCTTGTTTTTAAATCTCTAACTTTTGTGTAATCGGGTCTTTTACCCGTCATTATACTTGCTCTAGAAGGGCCACAAATAGCTTGTTGTGTATGATTATTCATAAAAACAACCGCTTTTTCAGATAGCTTATCAATGTTTGGTGTTATAGCATAATTATCTCCGTAACTCCCTATTGTTGGTTTTAAATCATCAATAGCAATAAAAAGAATGTTTGGTTTGGAGTTTTTTGTTTTTTGTGCATTTATACTAAATACACACATAAAAACCACTAAATACACTAATATTTCTTTAATTCTCATCATATTTTAATTTGTAATTTCTTCAAATTCGATTTCTATGATATTCCCCTTACACACCAGTGGAATAATTTCCATTCCCGGGACATGATTGAAACTACGTTTTTTTCCTTTTAAAATAGGCATAAGCGACATAGGCGTATTTGCTTTGATCTGTAAACTACTTGTCTTTTTTTGTACTCTCAGTAATGAATTTGATACAAACTGAAAGTGTTCAATTGAAGGTGAAATTACAGGTATTATAAAATTAACTTCTTCTTCGTTTTCATAGTTATGCTGCGCATTAATTTTCACAAAATTATCTGTAAAAATGTATTCTATTCTTATATTTATGGCTCCTTCTTTTGGTGATTCCTGATTTTCATCAACCAATTTAGATTCTGTCACAAAATGAATTCTATCATCAAACTCTTGGTATTGAACTTTCGATTGTAAATCACTTACATTCATAAAAACCCCGTCTTTAGTTTCAAATCTTAATGTAAGTGATGTCGCATTCGGATCGAAGTTTTCTTGCATGTTTGCCGATTCAAACAATCTATACTTGTTCATACTAGAAGCAAGAATAGGCCCCATGCTATTATGCCACAACATGGATAAAGCTCCGCCAGTCGGATGTCCATTCTTAAATGAGTATTCTTTGTCGTAATCAGTTATTGTAGCCTTCCAATGTTTTCCAGAAACCAACCACACACCAACATCTAACACTTCTTTTACTCCATAAGTATTTTCCCTTGGTAGTTTTATGTTATCTGGAAGGGTATTATAACTAACAGGAAGTCCTTTATCTAAAATAGTTGCTAATACTTTAACATGACAAAATGTGTGATGAATACAAGGTGAAACACCATGAGTTTTATAATGTGGTCCGCCATGAAGTAGACCTTCATATGTACATTCTTTTAAAAGATAGGTATTTTGCAGGGCTACTTTATAAAACCGGGAATCTTTATCTGCCAATAGCGCGTATGCACTTTGACAACCATCGCTTGTACGGCTTCCCCAGTATGTCCATTTAAAATTTCGTGTTCCCCAACTATTATCCCACGCTCCATCAGGGAGCATAAACTCCATGTGGACTTCTAGTGATTTTCTTGCTGCATCTAATACCACCGTATCTTTGGTCCGTAACCCATACATAACAAGCATTGGCAGTGATTCCTCTACATTGTAACCTAAATCAACAGGATAATAGCCTTTGGGGCTTTTGTGGTCATTTCCCTTTCCTCGTTCCCCAAACAACAGATGATTATTTGGAGTAAAATAAGCAAGAGACTGATGCGCCAATTTTTGAGCGTGTACCCTGTAACTCTTTTTGTTAAATAAATCTCCAAGTAATGAAAGAGCATAAGCCCCACTTATAGGATAATTGATATTGGAGTATTTGATATGAAAATTTTTATCAATAAACTCGGCCGCTTTTTTCAACCTTGTTAGCCATTTCTGTTTAATTGTATCTGTTAAAAGACTACCATAGTTTAATAATGCCTCACCCAATGCAATGGCTGTAAAAACTGTGGTCCCGTTCCAATTGGAAACATTGACATCATTGACCCAAGACCCATCGTGAATACTCACATTTTCTTCCATCCAATCATATAATTCAATCGCCGAATGCAAATATTTCATATCTCCAGTTTCATTGGCAAGATACATCAACGGGTAGATGGCTTCTGAACATCGTCCATGAATTCGGGCACATGAGGGACATAATAGCCCTCCATGCAATCCTTTATGTTCATTATTAGTAACCTGATACTTTAATAAAGTATCACACCATTCTTTAAGCAGATTTCTACTGGTGTTCAAAAGAAGATCATTATATAAATCAACTGTATTAGGATTAAACTCAGCCAATGATGGAAAAGTTACTATTAGTAAACTTCCCAATCCAGCGGTTTTCATAAACTCCCTACGATTTTTTTTCATATTTTGATTAAATTATATCTTTAGACAAGACCACATATAATATCTTTCTCTTGAACAACTATTTATAGTCTCACCGTTTCCTGGACTTAAATCGGTTTTGTAAAAAGTAATTATCTAGTATAAATTTCCATACTTCAATGCATCCGGTAATTCATCAACCAATTCAGTTATTTTATCATTAAACAGAACTAAACTTGTACCTTTCTTTTTAGCAATATGGGTTATGTTTTTTGTTTTTATTTGACGGGAAGCAACACCTGTAGACAAGGCAGAACTCCCATCATTTTTCGAAACATATAAATAGGATTTTTTACTGGTATCAAGTTGGGAATTTATAGTAAAATCACCAGCATTTACAGTTATCATTCCATTTTTTTTATTATAATTTTGAGTATGTATAACTGGTAGATTTTTTTTAGAAATATCAATTATGGTTAAAAAGAAGACTGAACTTACTTTTTCTTCAGTTGTTATTGAGGTATGCCATTGAATAGCATCTTCAGGGCTAACTTTTAATTTTCCTTGCCAATCAAAAAATTCTCCCTTAAATTTATTGGTAACATCTGTGGAAACACCAATTCCACTATAAAGACTAGCGCGTGCTGTGTATGAAGTGTTAAATACTTCTACACTGTTGTCTTTTATTTTATAAATTTGTTTAGGTGCATTGAGCCTAAAAGTCCAAGATACGGGGTTCTCAGCTTCCAACTCATCATAAATAACAACATAGTTAGGCTTAAGAAATAGCATGTGTCTTCTAAATCGAGTAACATCCGTATCACCAAAGCCATTTTCTTTAGTCAAATCAATATTATTCTTTTTTAACACTTCTAAGTAGTTGTTCTTACCATTATAAGCATTAGAAGCATCTCCAATGGCATAAGTAAAATCTTTGTTGTCCGTATAGCGAGCAATCCACCCATATCCAGTAGGTTTTAAATCTTGACCACAACCATCTACAAGAATGCTGTTCTGTGCACGTGTATGCTTATAACTCTGTAAAGAATGAGCATCTGCATGTGAGGTATAAAACCCAGTTTTAAAAAACAGTTTTTCTCCTCCAGCTGTAATATTAAAAGCATTTTGAGAGGCATGTGCGTGAGCAAGTTGGCCGTACGGTGATGATCGCATACTTACTGAAATATTCTTAGAAATATCATTTAAATTAGAATGTGATGTAACCAAACCAATATCTTTGAATTGAGCAGCCTGTTGAGGTGCACTAATATTTTTTAATTCTTTATTGCTATGGCCTTTCATTGCCACTAGCGCATACCATCCCGACTTTGAAGTCAGTAAGTTCTTTAAATTAATAGCAACTTTTTTTTCTTTAACAGCCTTAAGTGTTTTGAAACGCCATACATTCCATATATTATTTGGATTCACAAAATACAATAAACGAGCTAAACTTGATAGGGAGTTTACTGCCTGATCTGCTTTATCACCATAAGCACCTGCAGGTGTACCTGCAGGACCGGCAAGAGCGAATTGTTTCATGACATTTTGATACCAAGGTATTTGAAAATAATCATAATCCGTAATTTGTTTTAGCACAAAAGGAATTGAAATTAAACAATTTTCATTTGCGTTAACATAACCGTTTCCAGGAAACCAACCACCATCATTTCGACTACCATTTGGCCCTCTAAACATCCATAAATCATAAAAATACTTCACCCATCCTTTTGCTTTATCGGATTCATTTACTATAAGTAAACTAAGAAACATTCCTTTTTGAAATGAAACTTGCCAGTTATGAGAATTGTGACTTTTATGCTCTATATTATCTATAAAACACCCATATATGTTTTCTGCTCTTTGCCCAATGATACTCACCAAATTCTTCTTTTCAGCTACTCCTAATTCTGTTGAGAAGATATCATAATAAAGCATTATGCATTCTTCGTAAGCTCCTTCTATAAAGTCATTATACATATTTGCTTTTTTCGAAGCTTCATACAAATCTTTTGCTACAACAAAAGCATCAATAGCTTTTTGTCGATGTTTTGTATCTTTTGTTAGAAAATACATTTTAAGGGCCGGTTGTACTTCTTCAACACAAAACTTCTTGTATTTATCTCGAGTACGTTTCGTTCGGTATGTAAATATAGCTTTCGAGTTTCCTTTTGCTAAAAGTTGTTCTTTAAGTTTTGTGGGAACAGCACTTTCTGGCGTAATAAAAGGTTTTGGGATTTTTAATTTTGAAGGCTTCTTCTTTAACGCTTCGAACTGTTCTCGTAAAGTTCCTTTTTCAGGAATTAAATGACCTAGATGCTCTGTCTTCGCAATAATACGAGGACCTTTTATTTGTGCTAATTTATTAAGGATTTCTTCTGCGTTAGGTGCGGTAATTTTACGTTCATTTCCACGTATTTCAAAAACGAATACTTTGGACCAATTAATGTCGCTTTTAATCCCTTTTTTCACACCACATTGCCAATACCATTTTCCTTTACTCAGGACTCTGTATGGATTGTAAAAAGAATAAGATTGTTCGGCACTTTCAATTAAATTATATGTAAAAGATTCATTTTTAGACAATCTAAAAAAATAAGATTTTAATTTTCCATTCTTTTCTGAACCACTAATATCTACTTGGGGATAATGAAGAAAAGGTGAGTTTTCATCCACATATCCTTCTGGAGTTGGAAAATCTTTATTTTCTGGAAAAATAGTCTCGGCAAGAATTTTAAATTCTGCTCCTATTAATTCAGCTCTCTTACTATCATAAATACTTGTTTCATTTGATTTTAATACAGTTTGTTCTGATTGATTTTGGTTGTTTTTAGGAGTACTAGATTTACATCCACAGAAAATGATTCCTAAAATTAAGAATAAGTAGCGTTCCTTTAAAATATTGTTACCCATTTTTTTGTTTTTTTTCTTTAAATATTAATATTATAAAGTGTATAAATACTAATCTAAAATCTCATAGATTTTATAATTATCATATAATCCTTTGGCAGGGACCATTAACCTAATCGCTGTTGTTCCTCCTTTTAAGAAGTTATTCTCATCATCTGTAAAACGAAAACATAACTCACCGTTTATAAACCAATCAACGATGTTATTACACTTCACAATTTTTAAATGGTGTACTACGTTCGGGTTTTGTAGCGTTAAATCATCGCCTTTGGCGGTTAAAATCCTTCCTGGGCACTTTCTCATATTGCTTGTTCCCCTACCTGGAGCAAAAAAAGAAATGCGATAGTTTTTCAAATCACCTTTGGTGTATTGGGCTGCTACGCCATTTCTTTTCCTGAGCGAAGAATCAAAAACATTTTGATCCTCTTTACCTAAACAACTAAACATTAACATATGCAACGCATTAGAAGAAAGGCTTTGAAAATCGCACTCAATAATATAATTGTCTGGAGTTAAAAAGGTGTTCCAATACACTAGATGTCCTCCTCTAAATATTCCATCATAATAGTAATCATTAATATTAGGAACAACTTCTTTCATGCCTGCTTCCACAGATCCATAAAATTCAGAATTACTACCAGTAAAACTACCTCCGTTTTCTTTATAAAACTGTTCTACTATCCCAAAGTATTTTGAATAAAGTAGAAGTTTTCCTTGTTCCACTTTTGCAATTCCTGGCCCCTCCATCTTCCAATCTTCTAGATCGGTTTCTGAATTGAAATTACATTCGTACACCAATTTGGTTTGGTGTTGACTAAAAGTGTTGAATCCCATAATTAGAATAATGATAAAAGTCAATTTATTTTTTTTTTGATCCATTTTTTTTAAAAATTTATTTTAGATAGAATTTTTATTTTACTTCATTTTACTCAAACCAATTAAGAATAACCCAAATTGACGAATTATATAAATACTTATAACATCAGGATGATCGATAATCAGATTGAATTTAGCATAGAAATCAAGTAATAATTTTAGTAACTTCATTTATCTTACAATCGAATAACTACCTACGCTTCCTTCAAAATACAACGTGCCGCTTTCCGAAGATACATCAACAGATGCAATTTTCTTTCCATTTTTCAACACCTTCCAAGAGCCTTCTTTAAGGTCAGTTACCAAAATTTTATAAGTTGATTCCCCTCTGATTTCAAACGAGAAATCATTCGCTAAAATGGAAAAATCCTTACTGTATATTACCACTCTATCTGCTACTTGAACTCCAATCACTTTTCTTGAATCAATTTTTGTCACTTCTAATTGATCTTTATTTTCAGTATCAGTTACCTGAATCACATTTAAAAAGTAATCAGTTTCTTTAGCTATTTTAGGAGAAACTTCAACTCTCCAAGCCCCTCGTTCATTCGCAATATCAGGTCGTTTAATTGGTTCGTTTGGATAGTTTTCTCCAAATACCCAAAACTCTTTTCCTTTGCCTCCAATCGCTGTAATTTCCATATCACCTACTTTTGGTAACAGCGTAGTCGTATGCAATTTTCCAGAATCACCATTTTTAGTTCTTTTGATTACAAATTCATTTCCATCAATAGTAGGCTCTTCAATACTGTGTAACAACCAAAACTTTTTAAAAGAAGCATCGCTTGAAACAATCTTGTCAAAAACTATAAACACCGCGGGGGTTTTTCTGTTGTCTAAATTCAAAAAGGTAAAGGACCGTTTTACTTCTTTTACTTTCTTGCTATAAGCCTCAGTAATATCACCTTTCAAATAGGAAAAATCTGGAGTATGTAAATCTGGCCCGAAATCGCTGGCTAAAATAGCACCGGTTTTATAATCTTCACTTAATAATACATTTAAATCTCTTGGTGGACCCCATTGTTTTCCAGGTAATCTTTGTCCGCCATCATTATTAGCATATCGAGTTTTATCACTTCCTCCATAACCATAGGTTTCAAACTTTTCATTTGGATCGTGAATCAATAAACTGTTATGAGCTATAGTACGTTTAAAATAATTTTTATTATGTGGACTGTTGTAACCACCTGACGAACCTTGATACATTCCTGAATCCAATCCTAATGGGCCTTTGTAATAAATTTGAAAACTTCCAGCATCATGATGCTGATGATTTAAAAAGTTATATTCGTTAATCTTCATTTCGGCAATAACGCCATTCCTATCCCATCCTGTACGAGCAATCATCCACCCAAATGGTGCCCCAAAATATCTGGTCAAAGGTAAATCATCTGGTTTTTTCTTTCCTAGCTCAGTGTTTCTCCAAAGAAACTCAAAGAAAACATCTCTACTATCAATTTTCGGTCTCTTTAAATATTGATAATTAAAATACTCATTTCTATAATAACTCCCAGCCAATAAACTTGGAAGTCCTAAAGATGTTATTTCACCCCTCACATAATTCCCATCACCTCCTCCCAAGAGCAATCCATCAGGTCTGCAAGCATAAATCCAATGATAAGGTATTTCACCTTGTGCCGAATCAAAAACATTACCTGCTCCCATTCTATCAAAAATCCAAGTAGCAAACATATCTGCCGAATAGCGAACTTTATTATAAGCTTTTCCTTGATGATACGCCTTGCCTGGATAAAACCAATTTCTAGCTGGAATGTGTTCTGAAAATAATCGTAGCGCCGTTTGTTCGTACATTTCAGGAAACTCATCATAAACAGCAATAGCTGCAGATAATAAATCACGTAAGATCATCCATTCCGATGAATGTCCGGTAATAGAAACTTGCTCTGTTGGTGGATAGCCACATTCTAACATTCCTGCCAACCTCACAAATTCTTTTATGTATGCTTGTTTTTCTTCTTCAGTTAATAAATCGTAACACCAGTCATAGACAATTGCCCCCGAAACCATTACTCTACCAGCAGCACGCGCAATATCTTGTACGTGTGGCCAATTACTTTCTTTCATTTTAGTCAACATATCCACAATGGCTTTTCTGCCCAGTACTTTATCCTGAGTCGTTAAATACCTAGCGGCATTCAATTCCGATTCTACCGTTATCCCTTGTTGTTTTACATAATATCTCCAGTCTTTCTTTTTACCATCATCAACTTTTTTTTCTTGACTCATTTTAATAAGCCTATCCAAAATTGGTTTTAAATCAGGATTCGTAAATCGCTTTTTTAAATCTGGAATATGCTCTTTTCTCAAATACAACCTTGGGTGTTCTAAAGGTGGCAAAGGAATGAAAGTTCCATCAATAACTTTTCTTTTTAAAGCTAATTCTCTTTGCGCTATAATACTATTTGGAATACAAAATAATGCAATTATAATTGCACAGGAAATAAATGATTTTAATTTCATACGAGTTGATTTTTAACCATGGTAAAGTTAAATTTGATATGATTGAATCTATAAGATATATGTATCATATATAAGGTTTCAATGTTTCAATTTATTATTAGTAAACAATCCTCGGGGCTAGCCCAATATCATTAAGTTAAAAGCTTAATCGTTTATGTTTTAGTTGCCTATACTTATATTAATTACCACCACCAACATACACAACTAACATTCAATGACTTAACAGCTATTGTTTTAAATAAAATACAAATTCAAATATTTGATAAAACATTTCAAGAATCATTTAAAATGTATAAAAGTGACTTTACTAAAACTAGAAAACAATCTTTTTCTACTACTTTACTATTTAGGATAAATTAGCTAACAAAAAGTTTAACTATTGAGATTGTAAATTTTGTGCACCATCTTAAGAAAGATTGTAGATTTGAAATATGAACTAAAAAGAAACAAATTAATTAGGTTGTTTTAATTTTCATTTGGTATAAGTATACACTAATGAATTACAATTCTTTATTTCATTCAAAAAAACTTCAGCCTTATCTACTAAATCGGCTTTATTATAAAGCGCCATCATATCCTTACTATCCTCTTTTTTAGGATGCGTAATATACTTAACCCTTTCCCCATTGATATTATTCGATAATAAATTGGTAATGAATGACCGTCTGCAATCATGAATACTAACAAGTTTGTATTTTGGAATATCCGTCGTTATGATTTTCCCTTGATTGAAACTTATTTTGGTTCTTTGCTCAAAAAAATTTATTTCCAATAATTTACAGATTTTCTTCAACCATACATTAACCAAATGCTCTTTAAAAACTGGAAAAGTAGTATTGTTATTACTAAGAATATCTCGAACAGGTTTTAAAATCGGAATTATCGTTTGTGATTTTGTTTTACCTATACTCACCTTTACTCCTAAAAACTCTCGTTTTCTAGTTTTAAATATTTCTGGTTGTAGACCAGATAACGATTCCATATCTTCTACTCTCAATCCCATTAAGGAAGCCATTATCAAATACTGCCTGGCATTTTCCAAAAGCTCATTATCCACCGAACAATTAATTGCTTTTAAAATTTCAAATTCATTCAAATAAATTTCTTTTTCAGCAAAAGGATTTTCTAGAGACAGGCTACTATCGCTCAAATCCAATGTTAAATTATACCCCTTGGCTTTTCCTAAAGATAAAACTCGGTGCAACAATTTCACATACTTGTTTATTTATTTTATTCCATAGCCAGTAAGGTCTTTTCTTTGCTTCTTTTTCTGATTCGGGTTTTCTACTTCTATTTCCCCTCTATATACCACATCTACAACTTTAAAGAAGTCCCAATAAAAATCTTTACTATTAAAATCAGAAAAGATGATTTCTGTACCAGTGACTATGTGGTAATTTTCAAACATTCTGGATAAGGAGACATATGTTTTTATGTGATTTTCAGAAAGCGCATCCTTTTTCTTCATTTTTATAGCCTCTCTATCACTTTCAATTTTTGCATACAAAAACGCTAAGACCGTTTCTTCTTTAATAACGTCCTTTTGTTTACGCCCTAATCTAATTTCTAAGACCTCTTTAAATTCTTTTGGTGTTGGACTTGACTTCTTGAATATAAAATTGATTGGCAACCTCATTAACGGTGTTTTCAATCTTAGCCAACCTCGTTTTAATTGACCTATTTGTTCTGGAACACTTATTAAAAACTTTTTCATCAAAAACAAAAATGGTTCTATTTCCTTTCTTAATTTGTTTCCCAAAATTTTCAGCCTTAATTCTACAGAATGTAGAAAGCTTTATAGGCGTGTACTTTTTTCTATCCGACCTAAAGTTTTTAACCTGTTTTGTTACATCAATTTCAGCATATCCTATACTAATATCCAAGAATATTTGTCGTTCACCATTCTTGTTTGGTCTTCCATCTAAATAAAATATTAAAAAAGGCTGCTTCATAATAACATCGGAAAATACGTCGGAAAATTATGGTTTTATTTGTACTTATACGAATTAATCTGAAATAAAAATTATTCAATAACCTCACAAAACACTGATAAACACAGTAATAACGGGTATTTTTTGTGTTTATCTGAACTTATATACTTCTATCCTACTAAGTACTGGAGGCATTACTTAAAAACCGTAAAGATTTATTTCTTTACGGTTTTTTTAATTTCAAAAAGAGTCTTTTTTTTTACAAATTCTACATTTTTATTATATTTCCATATTTGACCTCATTAATTTCCTTTATTTTGCACTTCTAAAAATTTAAGATGCTCAAAAAAAACTCTAGAAAAAAATACAAAACATTACGAAATAAATTTTCTACTGATGCTATTGAAGAAATGAGTATTCAAATCGCCAATCAGTTATTAAAAATAACATTACCTAAATTCTGGGAAGAAAATCTTTACTTTCATTTATTTTTAAGTATTCAAGAACAAAAGGAAATCAACACAGAACATATTTTAAATATCCTTTTTGCTAAAGACAAAGAAATTGTTATTTCAAAATCTAATTTTGAAACCTTCCAAATGACAAACTACTTACTTACCGAAAATACTAGAATTAAAAAAAACAGCTACAATATCCCCGAACCATTAGACGGCATTGAGGTTCCTAATAATAAAATTAATGTGGTTTTTGTCCCTTTACTTGCTTATGATAAAAATGGAAATAGAGTTGGTTATGGAAAAGGTTTTTACGATCAATTTTTAAACAAAACGGACTGTATTAAAATTGGCCTTTCTTTCTTTCCTCCCGAGGAAATTATTGAAGACATAAATGAATTTGATATCCAATTAGACTGTTGCATTACTCCGAAAAACATATTCTATTTCAACCCTAAATAAAAAGACTTTTTGGTCTTGTTTGTTTTTCTTGCAATTCTCTATTCTTTGTTTATTTTAGCACAGAACACTATTACTTTATACAAGCTTTCGTATCTTGCCAAAAATCAAAAAAACAAAGCATGTCTAAACAAACGAAATTATCAAGATTTAACGATAATGTTCTTGCAAAATACCAAGTATACAACAGTGTTTTCATGACATTACCATTTGATAACGTTAGCAAAACCGGAACATTACTTCCACTATTTAACGAAACTTGTATTGAAGGATTCAAAGAAGGAAAAACCCCTACTGAAATCATCAATGGCTTTTTCGATAAATACAAATCAAATTGTACAGAAGAGGAAAGAATTAGCTTCTTATTTAAATTCATCCAATATATTGAACGTCAGGTTGTATTATTTGATGCCATAGAAGATGCCGCTTTCTCTACCGTAAATAACATGAACGGTATTGGCACCATGCGAAACATCAAAGAAGAAGCAAATTCCAAACGCGTTACTGAAGAATTGAAAAAATATCTAGAAGAATTCAAAACTCGTTTGGTATTGACAGCCCATCCAACTCAATTCTACCCTGGAACGGTTCTTACTATATTAACAGATTTAGAACAAGCAATCAATGCAGATGATCTTTCATTGATTAAAAAATTACTTTCTCAACTAGGAAAGACGACTTTCTTTGCTGAAAAAAAACCGACACCTTATGATGAAGCAATTAGTTTAATCTGGTATTTAGAAAATGTTTTTTATCATTCAATTAGCAAAATATACGACTATATACAAACGCATATTTTCAACGGAAAATCTTTTGACAATGAAATCATTAATTTAGGGTTTTGGCCGTGCGGAGATAGAGATGGAAATCCTTTTGTTACGACAGAAACGACTTTAAAAGTAGCCCGAAAATTGCGTCAAGCAGTTTTAAAAAACTATTATCGTGATGCCAGACAAATCAAAAGAAGATTGTCTTTCTCTGGAGTTTTCGATATCATTAACGACATTGAAACTCGTTTATATGATAGCTGTATATCTGAAGATGCAGAAATTAAAATTTCTCAAGAAACTTTAATTGCAAACCTCACAACAATCAAGGAAATAATCAAAGAACAGCACAGTGGCTTATTTATTGAAGAAGTTGACAACTTTTTAAACAAAGTAAAAATATTTGGATACCATTTTGCAACCATGGATATTCGACAAGATAGCCGCGTTCATCATAATGTTTTTACAAGTATTGTCAAAGACCTTAAAGATGAAGAAAACACACCATTCCCTTCTAATTATTTAGAACTTTCAGAAGATGAGCAAATCAAAATATTAGCTACGATCAAAGGAAACTTTGCTCCAGATAAGTTTTCTGAAGACATGGCTGTAAAAACTTTAGGTTCTATTCAAGCTATCAAAACTATTCAAAAAGAAAATGGATCACGTGGTGCAAACAGGTACATTATTAGTAATAACCAAACTGCATTGAACGTAATGGAAACATTTGCCATGTTAAACTTATCTGGATTTGAAGACGGATTGAAAGTTGATGTTGCTCCTTTATTTGAAACTATAGATGACTTAGCCATTGCTCCAGATGTAATGAGACAATTGTATAATATCCCAGAATACCGGGCACATGTAAAATCAAGAGCAGACAAACAAAATATCATGCTTGGTTTTTCTGATGGAACGAAAGATGGTGGTTATTTAATGGCCAACTGGGGGATTTATAAAGCCAAAGAGGAATTGAGTAAAGTTTCTCGTGAATTCGGTATCAAAGTAATCTTCTTTGATGGTCGTGGAGGACCACCTGCACGTGGTGGCGGAAAGACATCTAAGTTCTATGCTTCTTTAGGCCCTAAAATTGAAAATCAAGAAATTCAGTTGACAATTCAAGGACAGACTATCAGTTCTAATTTTGGTAATTTGGATTCTTCCCAATATAATATTGAACAACTTCTAGGAGCAGGTATCACTAATAAAATATTTAACGACCCTAAAAACGGAGCTGTCAGCGACGAAGACAAGGCCGTAATGGAAGATTTAGCTAAAACAAGTTACGAAGCTTATGTAGCTTTTAAAGAGCACCCAATGTTTATTCCTTATCTGGAACGAATGAGTACATTAAAATATTATGGAAAAGCAAATATTGGATCACGCCCTTCAAAACGCTCTAGCTCTACACAATTAGATTTTGGTGATTTAAGAGCTATTCCTTTCGTTGGAAGCTGGTCGCAATTGAAACAAAATGTACCAGGTTTTTATGGCGTAGGTACAGCTTTCAAAAAATATGAAGATGCTGGTGAATTTGAAAAAATTCAACATTTCTATAACAACTCTAACTTCTTTAAGACTTTATTAGAGAATAGCGTAATGTCTTTAACTAAATCATTTTTCGAACTGACTTCTTATATGGCGAAAGATGAAGAATTTGGAGAATTCTGGAATGGCATCCATGAAGAATATTTATTAACTAAAAGATTGTTACTAAAGCTTACTGGACATTCTGAATTGATGGAAAACTATCCTGATGGAAAAGCTTCAATTGCTGTACGTGACTCTATTGTTTTGCCTTTATTAACGATACAACAGTTTGCTTTAAAAGAGGTGCAAAACATACACAAATCTGGAGACATTGATCAACAACGTTTAGATACGTTTGAAAAAATTGTTACACGTTCGCTATTTGGAAACACAAACGCAAGCAGAAACTCTGCATAAATAATTCTCACTACATAAAAACCGTCTAAAAACATACTTTTAGACGGTTTTTTTTGTTCTAAATTTTGACTGAATGAAATAATTAAGTTTACAAAAACCACCCATTAATAGGTAGGTAAAAATACCTGTTTTTTAAAAAGAGCATTTTTAATAAAAAAATTATTTGTAATATACCTAATTGAAAAATCATTAGGCTTTAACAAGCTATAAGAAGAAAAAAAACACTTAATATTAATTGATAACAACCTTTCTATAGATTAAAAAATTTGCCGAAATCAGCCATTAACAGGTAAGTAAAAACACCTGTTTTTAAGAAAGTATATTTTTAATAAAAAAAATATTTGTAATATACCTATAATGAAAAACACTTAGCCTTTATTAGCTATGAGAAAAGAAAAAATACATCTGATATTAATCGATGACGACCTCTCTTTTAAAGAGAAAATCTCGTTAATTGCCCAACACGAAGAGACCATAAAAATCTTATTCGAAACAAGTAATGAATCTGAACTTATTGAATATTTAAATTCAAAAAGCAAACTTCCCGACATTGTACTGATTGGAATAAACTCCACAGCAATAAACGGGATTGAACTCACGAAACTATTTCGTAACAATTATCCAAGTGTAAAAACGATTGCAATATCTCTTAAATTAGAAGATACACTAACTTCAAATATTTATCTTTTTGATGCAGATTCATATTTGACAAAAAGTGATTCTAATGAAGAAATATTGCAAACGATTAAACTTGTTGCGGAAAAGGGTTTTTACTACAAAGAATCTTTTATCAAATTTATTAGAGACAATCATCCAAAATTCACACTAATCAACAACAAAGAAAGTCAAAGTTCCTTATTTACAAAAAGAGAGTTGCAAGTATTAGATCTTATCTGCAAACAGAAAACCACACAAGAAATATCTAAACAATTATTTTTAAGCCCTAGAACAGTAGATGGGCATAGAAACAATATGATGCTAAAAACGGGATCAAAAAATGTTGCCGGATTAATCGTCTATATATTTCAAAATAATTTATTGGATATAAACAACAATTAAAAAACAAAGATGCGAACCTATATTTATAGGTATTCTACTAAAAGCCTACCCCTATCCTTTTTAAAGCATCCTTATTCAAAAGCTTAATTTTTTTACCAGCCAACGAAATCACTTTTTCTTTTTTCAATTCAGAAAGTAAACGAATTGCAGACTCAGTAGCGGTACCTATTACATTCGCTATTTCTTCTCTAGAAAGTTTTACATCGATATTACCATCTTTATCCTCTCCGAAAGTTTCATCTAAAAACAACAATGTATCTGCCAATCTTTCTCTTACCGTTTTCTGCGCCATATTTGTTATAGTTGCATTTGCATCTTTCAAGTCATGACAGACAACTTTAAACATATCTTTAGAAAAATTTCTATTATTTTGAATAGCATCAAAAATATCTTTTTTAGGAATAAAACAAGCAGCCATATCTTCTAAAGCCACCACAGACAAACTTACTGGCTCTTCACTTAACACCGACCTGTATCCTAACATATCACCATGTTTGATAAACTTAACAATTTGTTCCTTTCCATTTGGACTCAATTTTGTCAATTTACATTTACCTTCTTTAACACAATATACTCCGTTTAACATTGCCCCTTCTTTAAAAATGACATCTCCTTTTTTAAAAACCAATTCATTTTTATGCTCAGAAACATGCTTCAACTCCTCTTTCGACAACGATTTCAAAGTATTGAACTCCTTAATGATGCATTGATGACAATTTCCCATATCTTAGTAATAATATTCCAATCAAAGGTAACGTAAAAATATGATAATTGTCATAATTCAATTTTCGATTTTTCCTCAAATTTGCCATTATTATTTTAGGTATGAACGCCCTCTGGGCTATAATCAAAAAAAACACAAAAACCTCAACACGAGTATTTTATGTTTTTTAAACTTTTACAAGAATGAAAAACGCAAACTGCTATCACTGTGGGAATGATTGCACGGATACGAATACAATTATTTTTGATTCAAAAAACTTCTGTTGTAACGGCTGCAAAACTGTTTTTGAAATTTTGAATGAAAATGAGCTGACTAGTTATTACGATTTTGAACAGACTCCCGGTAAAATACCAGAAGAAATTGAAGGTAAATATGACTATTTAGACAACAGCACTATTGCTGCAAAATTGTTAGAATTTGATGCGGACACAACAAGTATTACAACATTGAACATCCCTCATATTCATTGTAGTTCCTGTATCTGGGTATTGGAAAATTTACACAAACTCAATTCCAAAATAAATTCTTCTCAAGTAAATTTCCCAAAAAAGACTGTTAGAATTATTTTTGATAAAAATGAAATCTCTCTAAAAGAAATTATAGTTTTATTAAGCTCTATTGGTTATGACCCTTATATCAGTTTAGAAAATATTGAGGCAAATAAAAACAAAATTTCTGACAAGACTTTGACCTACAAACTAGGTATTGCAGGTTTTGCTTTCGGAAACATCATGTTTCTTTCATTTCCAGAATACTTTGAGGTGGATGAATTTTGGCTAAACAAATACAAATTCTTTTTTAGATGGATTGTATTTTTCATGTCAATCCCTGTAGTTTTCTATTCTGCTCAAGATTATTTTATTTCGGCCTACAAAGGATTAAGGCATCAAATTTTAAATATAGATGTTCCTATAGCTTTAGGAATCTCTGTATTATTTATTAGAAGTTCTATTGAAATACTTTTCAATATTGGTCAAGGATATCTTGACAGCCTCACAGGACTCGTTTTTTTCTTACTTTTAGGAAAACTTTTTCAACAAAGAACCTACAGTTTTTTATCATTCGAACGAGATTACAAATCCTATTTTCCAATTGCTGTTACCAGAATCATTCACAATAAAGAAGAAGCCATCCAGATTTATGACGTTTCTAAAGGTGATCGATTGCTTATTCGTAATCAAGAATTGATTCCAATAGACGGAATTCTAATAAATGGAGAAGGAATGATTGATTACAGTTTTGTTACCGGAGAAGCCAACCCTGTAACTAAAAAGTCAGGTGATAAATTATTTGCAGGTGGAAAACAAATGGCGGGTGTAATTGAAATCGAAGCCTTAAAAACCGTTTCACAAAGCTATCTAACACAACTTTGGAGTAATGATGTATTTAATAAAAACAAAGAAGAACATTTTAAAAACATCACGGACAATATAAGTAAATATTTTACCTATATCATTTTAAGCATTGCTTTTTTATCAGGCCTATATTGGTACTTTATCAATCCAACTACCGCTTATAACGTTGTCACTTCTATACTGATAATCGCTTGTCCCTGTGCACTTGCCCTCTCCGCTCCATTTACATTAGGAAATGTCATTCGGATTTTCGGAAAACATAAGTTCTACCTTAAAAATGCTAGTGTGATTGAAAACATTGCCAAAATTGATTCTTTGGTTTTTGATAAAACCGGAACGATTACCTCTGTAAAAGAACAGCAAATAAATTATGAAGGAACTCCTTTAACTATCTTTGAAAAAGAACAACTAAAAACTATTTTAAGAAACTCAAACCACCCATTGAGTCGCACCTTATATGATTTTTTTAAAAATGTAAAAATCCATAGTTTAAATAAATTCGAAGAAATAATCGGTCAAGGGATTCAAGGCGAAGTCGAAGGGCAACTTATTAAGGTTGGAACCTTCTCGTATATAGGAACAAACTTAAAACCAAATAAAGTAGAAACAGCTGTCTACATAAGTATCAACAACGAATTCAAAGGAAAATTCACTTTCAAGAATAGTTATCGAAAAGGAATGTTTTCTATGTTCCAGCAATTGGCTTCAAAATACCATTTGGCATTGTTATCCGGAGACAATGAAGGGGAAAAAGAATACTTGAAAACAACAATGCCAAATGAAACCAGCCTTACTTTCAATCAAAAACCAGAAAACAAATTAAAACACATCAAACAAAAGCAAGACAATGGAAATCATGTATTAATGTTCGGTGATGGCTTAAACGATGCTGGAGCACTTGCTCAAAGTAACGTAGGGATTGCTGTTTCAGAAAATGTAAATGTATTCTCTCCTGCTTGCGATGCAATTATTGATGCACAGACCTTAAATAAAATCCCTGTTTTTTTAAAAATAGCAAAACAATCTATTACCATCATAAAAGCAAGCTTTGTGCTCTCTTTTTTATACAATTTTGTTGGGCTTTATTTTGCCATAAGCGGGCAATTATCTCCTGTAATAGCAGCTATATTGATGCCTTTAAGTTCTATATCTGTCGTGATTTTTGTAACGATACTAACCAATTACATTTCAAAACCTTTGGAAGCACCTTAATCCGACCATAAGACTCTGACTTAAAGAAATATACGTTAAACTCAATTATCTCCTCTCAATTCTAAAATAAAACCAGAACATGACAATTATCATTTGTTATACTTTACCGCAACAATACCTTTGTTTCATAAATAAGATTTAAGGTATGAGTATTATTTATTTGCTAATTACGGTTAGCCTAGTGGTAGCATTAATTTTCTTTTTTGCTTTTATCAAAGCTGTCAAAAGTGGTCAATTCGAAGATTCGTATACACCATCTGTGCGCATGCTTTTTGACGATACTATAACGAAAAAATCTTCAACAAAAAACACGAATTCAAAATCAACAAACAAATACTAATTTAATGGAAGTACAACAATTTTATTACGATAACAAGATTGTAAAGAATTTCATCTATGCAACCTTATTCTGGGGGCTTATTGGAATGTCAGTCGGATTACTCTTAGCTCTCCTATTTTTATTCCCAAATATGACAAGTGGAATTTCGTGGCTAAGTTTCGGACGTCTACGCCCACTACATACCAATGCCGTAATCTTTGCCTTTGTTGGAAATGCTATTTATGCGGGAGTCTATTATTCTTCTCAACGTTTGTTAAAAGCAAGAATGTGGAGTGATTTCTTAAGTAAACTAAATTTTTGGGGCTGGCAAGCAATTATTGTTGCCGCTGCAATAACACTTCCATTAGGCTATACAACAAGTAAAGAATATGCAGAATTAGAATGGCCTATAGATATTGCCATTGCTTTGGTATGGGTTGCTTTCGGAGCCAACTTAATAGGAACGATTATCAAACGTAGAGAACGTCATATGTACGTAGCTATATGGTTCTATTTAGGTACGTTTGTAACCGTTGCCGTTTTACACATCTTTAATAGTCTTGAATTGCCAGTATCATTCTTAAAAAGTTATTCTGTATATGCAGGAGTACAAGATGCCTTGGTTCAATGGTGGTATGGGCACAATGCTGTAGCATTTTTCTTAACAACCCCTTTCCTTGGACTGATGTATTATTTTGTTCCTAAAGCAGCAAATAGGCCCGTATATTCTTACCGTCTGTCAATTGTACATTTCTGGTCTTTGATTTTTATTTATATCTGGGCAGGACCTCATCATTTGTTGTACACTGCTTTGCCTGATTGGGCACAAAACTTGGGAGTTGCATTCTCTATCATGTTACTTGCTCCATCTTGGGGAGGTATGATAAACGGTTTGTTAACGCTACGTGGTGCATGGGACAAAGTTCGTACAGACCCTGTTTTGAAATTTATGGTAGTCGCAATTACAGGTTATGGAATGGCTACTTTTGAAGGACCTATGTTATCGTTAAAAAATGTAAATGCCATTGCACATTTTACAGACTGGATTATTGCCCACGTTCACGTTGGTGCACTTGCCTGGAATGGATTTTTAGCTTTTGGTATGATTTACTGGTTGGTTCCAAGAATGTTTAAAACGAATTTGTTTTCAACCAAATTGGCCAATTTACATTTCTGGATAGGAACTTTAGGAATTATCCTATACGCATTGCCTATGTATGTTGCTGGCTTTGTACAAGCATCTATGTGGAAACAATTCAACCCAGATGGAACTTTAATGTATGGTAACTTCTTAGAAACGGTAACCCAAATTATTCCTATGTATTGGATGCGTGCTATTGGAGGTTCTATGTACATTGCAGGTGCTTTTGTAATGTTGTATAACATGATAAGAACTATAAAATCTGGAAGCCCTGTTGAAGATGACTTGGCAGAAGCTCCAGCTTTGAAAAAATTAAAAAAAGGAAGATTAATTGGAGAAGGTTGGCACCAACAATTGGAAAGAAAGCCTGTTCAATTGACATTGTTAGCTACTTTAACAATTCTTATTGGTGGCGCCATACAAATTATTCCAACTATATTAATAGACTCAAATATTCCAACAATCACGAGTGTAAAACCCTATACTCCATTAGAGTTGGAAGGACGTGATTTATATATACGTGAAGGTTGTGTAGGCTGTCACTCTCAAATGGTACGTCCATTTAGATCAGAAGTCGAACGCTATGGAGAATACTCAAAAGCAGGAGAATTTGTATATGACCATCCTTTTTTATGGGGTTCAAAACGAACAGGTCCTGATTTGCATAGGGAAGGTCAAAAATACTCTGATAGCTGGCACTTTAACCATATGTACGATCCACAAAGCACCTCACCTGGTTCAATTATGCCACGTTACCAATGGTTGACAACTAATATATTAGACACTTCAGATACCGAAGGTAAATTGAAAGCAATGGTAACCTTAGGAGTGCCCTATACCGAAGCTGAAATCTATCATGCGATAGAAGATTTAGAAACTCAAGCATTAAAAATTGAAAAAAACTTATATCAAGATCCTTCTTTCGTAGAAAATTATGAAGCTGAAAAACAAGCTGCTGCAGAAAACGGAGAAGAGTTCATTCCTATAAGGAAACGAGAAATAGTTGCATTAATCGCTTATCTACAAAGGTTAGGTACAGATATTAAAGTTAAAGATTCACAAAAATAAAAAATCAATTATGTTAAAATTCATAAAACACCACATGGCTGAAATTGATGGAATTGAAATTTACCCTATCATTTCATTGTTGATTTTCTTTCTATTCTTTACCGCTCTATTTTGGTGGGTAATGAACTCTAAAAAAGAATATCTAGACAAAGTAAGTCAAATTCCTTTTGAAGAAGACAATTGCATTCAAAACACAAAAAACTGACCCCATGAAAAACAAACTTCCAATAACATTTATTCGTGTATTTTTAATTTTTGCTATTGTTTTCATAGCAACTGAAATTATTGTTCCAGGAGACGGAGTTGCTTTCATGAACCCTCCAGTCGCTTCCTTTTTATTAATTGTACTACTTACTTTAATAATCGTTGAAAAAATCAAAGATGCTTCAGAAAAATTATATACAGATCATATATCAAAAGAAGAACGTGATGCTTATCTAGCTGAAAAGGAAAAAAATCAAATCAAAGATTGGAAAAGCCTAGTTCAGTCACTAACAAGTGTTAGAGCCATCAACGATGAAGAAGAGATTATTTTAGATCATGATTATGATGGAATTAAAGAATTAGACAACGATTTACCACCATGGTGGGTCTACATGTTCTATGCTACTATCGTTTCTGCAGTTGTCTACTTAGGATATTATGAGGTATTTGATGGAGAAAATCAAATCGATGAATACAATGAACAAGTTGCTATTGCTGAAAAAGAAATCGAAGCGTACAGAAAAACAGTAAAAGTTTTAGATATAAGTACAATGGAAGTAAGCTCAGATGCAGCGGCCTTAAATAAAGGTAAAAAAATATTTAAAACAAACTGTGCAGCTTGCCATATGGTAGATGGCCGTGGAAGTATCGGACCTAACTTAACCGATGAATACTGGATTCTAGGAGGTGGAATAAAAAACATTTACAATACAATCTCTGAAGGTGGTCGTGATGGAAAAGGGATGATTGCCTGGAAAAACAGTTTTAGTCCAGAAAAAATCCAACAAGTAGCCAATTACATTATAAGTTTACAAGGAACCAATCCTGACAAAGCCAAAGCTCCGGAAGGAGACAAATGGGAAGAGTAACGCAATATCTAAATAACAAGCCTTATACGAACTTGTAAGGCTTGTTATTACACAGAATTCTATATGGCAACAAAACAACAAGAAGCATTTAGAGACACTATTGGAACCATGACAGAAGATGGGGGACGAAAATGGGTGTTTCCTAAAAAACCGAAAGGTAAGTTTTACAACTATAGAAGCTATGTAAGTTGGTTTTTACTGGCTTTCTTGTTAGTTGCACCATTTGTAAAAATAAATGGCAATCAATTTTTATTATTCAATGTACTAGAACGTCGTTTTAATATTTTTGGAATTCCTTTTTGGCCTCAAGATTTTCACCTTATGGTGGTTTCTATGATTATTGGAGTTGTATTTATTATTTTATTTACTGTTGTATATGGGCGTATTTTTTGTGGATGGATTTGTCCCCAAACCATATTTATGGAATTGGTTTTTCGTAAAATAGAATACTGGATTGACGGAGATAGAGGAGCTCAAATACGTTTAAAAAAGCAAAAATGGAATGCTGATAAAATAAGAAAACGTATTTCGAAATGGTCCGTATTTTTTATCATCTCATTTGTAATCTCGAATGTGTTTTTAGCATATTTCACAGGTAGTGATGCACTCCTTAAAATCATTACAGATTCTCCCAAAGAACATGTCAAAGGTTTGATGTTGATATTGATATTTACAGGAGTTTTCTATTTTATATTTGCTTGGTTTCGCGAACAGGTATGCATAATTGTTTGTCCGTATGGACGTTTACAAGGTGTATTGTTAGATGACAAATCTATCAATGTAGCTTACGATTATAAAAGAGGAGAAAAAAAAGAAGGTCGTGCTTTGTTTAAAAAAAATGAAGACCGAAGCGCTACTGGCAAAGGTGACTGTATTGATTGTGCGCAATGTGTACATGTTTGTCCAACAGGAATTGATATCAGAAATGGAACACAACTAGAATGCGTAAACTGTACAGCTTGTATTGATGTTTGTGATCATATGATGGAGAGTGTTGGTTTGCCTAAAGGACTAATTCGTTATGCTTCAGAAGAAAATATAGACAATAAAAAACCATTTGAATTCAATCTTAGAATGAAAGGGTATACAGCGGTTCTTTCTATTTTAATAGTAGTTCTGGTTACCATGCTGTTTTTAAGAAACGATGTAGAGGCTACTGTATTACGCCTCCCTGGTGAATTGTATGAAACAAAAGAAAATAATATTATTAGCAATGTTTTCACCTATAAACTCATTAACAAAACAACTGAAAAGATTACAGATGTACATTTTGAATTAATTTCGCATAAAGGAAGTATCAAACTTATTGGCCAAAATGATTTTGATATACTAAAACAAGATTATTACGAAGGGACTTTATTTATTGAAATCCCTAGAGAAAGTTTGAAAGATTCTAGAGAAAGTTTAAAAATTGGAGTTTATTCTAATGAAAAATTGATTGAAACAACAACTACAAATTTCTTAGGGCCAAGAAGTTTTAGATAAAAGAATCTCTGTTTTTAAAACAAAATAAAGTATAAAATTAAAAAGATGAAAAAATTAAATTGGGGAACATATATCGTTATTTCGTTTGTACTATTTATTAGTTTCATACTTTATTTCGTTATCAAAACAAGTACCGATTCTACCTACGAGTATGATTTGGTTGCAGAAGATTATTACAAAGATGAATTGGAATACCAACAACGAATTGATAAATTAGAAAATGCGAAAAAATTAAAAAACAACCTTCTTGTAAATAGAACAAAAGAAGGCATAAATATCAAATTCCCTAAAGAATTTAATCCCAAAGACATCAAAGGAAAGGTGTCCCTTTACAGACCGTCTAACCAGAAATTAGATCGTGAAATACCACTTTCACTTTCTAATTCTTCACTACTCATACCTAAAATTGTGCTGGTAGGCGGTCGCTGGGACATTCATATTGAATGGTCTTACAAGAATACGGAATATTTATACAAAAAATCAATCAACTATTAAGAGGTTTAACTCATGCTATATTCAGCTATTTTACTAGGCTTACTTGGAAGTTTTCATTGTATAGGTATGTGTGGTCCAATAGCTCTAGTATTACCTGTTCATTCCGAAAATCCGTTACAGAAATTTACAAAAATAAGCTTATATCATTTTGGTAGAATGTTAGCTTATGGACTTATTGGTTTTCTATTTGGACTTCTAGGAAAAGGCTTATTTCTTTCTGGTTTCCAACAACGTCTTTCTATCCTTTTGGGTGTTCTAATGGTTGCTTATACTTTTATTCCTTCAAAATTTTTAAATACACATAAAATAATACAACCTCTCTATTTACTAATAGGAAAACTAAAATCTGGCTTAGGAAAACAATTGAAAAGAAAAAGCAATAAAGCCTTGTTTAGCATAGGTTTTCTAAATGGTTTTTTACCATGTGGCATGGTGTACATTGCACTTATAGGGGCTACATCAACTGCCAATCCTGCTGAAGGGTTTATGTATATGACTTTTTTCGGACTAGGAACAGTTCCATTAATGACAATAATTCTATATGTAAAACACTTATTTTCCATTACTATCAGAAATAAAATACAAAAAGCCATACCCGTATTTATAGTACTTATGGGATTTTTGTTTATTTTGCGTGGGTTTGGCATCGGCATTCCCTATATCTCACCTTCGGATGCAAAATTACAAATCCAAAATGAGGCCAATTCTTGTTCTCCCAAACTTCAAAACAACAAATAATTCGAGTTACCTATTTTATTATATTGCATTCTTTAGAAAATAAAACAGTATCTCCATATAAATAATTTCATCTTTCATATATTAGCTCTAACCATACAAATTTAGGTTAATGCCAACTATTAGAGAAAAATTATATACACCACTAACAGTAGTGCTCGTTTCTGTTATCCTTTCACTTTGTTCATTTCTTTCTTATAATTTCTTTTTTACAGTAAAAAATTTTGAAGAAGGATTGATCTCTTCAATCTTTTTCCCAATTGTGATTTCACTACCAATTTCTCTATACACCACCAGATATCATAAAAAAATCTATGCTCAAAAAAGAGAATTGGAAAAATTGAACGACCTTAACAAAAAACTTTTTTCAATTATTGCTCATGATATCCGCAGCCCTATAGCCATCATTAAAGGATTTGTTGAGATACTAATTGATGAAAAAGAAAACACTAGTTACACTTCTAACAAAAACCATTTAGACACAATTTCACAGAGAGTTGACGATTTATTAATCCTTCTAAATAATTTACTAAACTGGTCAAAAAATCAAATTGAAGGAAAAATAAATCCATCTATTGTATTTAATTGCCAATCCGTTATTAAGGAAACACTAGACATATATGATGCAATTAGAGTGAACAAAAAGATCCATTTAAAATTAGGCCAATTAGATAATGAGATATACATTGACAAGGAAACTTATGGTTTCGTTCTAAGAAACCTTTACCATAACGCTATTAAATTCACACAAGAAAACGGTCATATTTCAATTGAGACCAAAGAAATAGATGGTTACACACATACTATTATTGAGGACGACGGTATCGGTATAGATTCCATTCATAAAATTACTGATAGTAAAGAATGGTTTACCACCAAAGGCACCTTTAATGAAGTAGGTACTGGTCTTGGACTAAAAGCCTCTATTCAATATTTAAATATCAAAAAAGGAACACTTTTGATAGAGAACTCAAAACCAAAAGGCACAAGAGTCACAATTATTATCCCCAAAAACAAAAATTAGATCTTTTATTCTTCCAATAAAACAAGCTCTTTTTTTATACTTTATTCTTCGAAAAAACAATTTAAAACCGCCCCTCTTTAATTACAAGGATTTCTTACATTTGACACAAATTAGTTTACATGAATTTTTGGACAAGAACTTCTCGATTTATTTTAAAAAATCAAATCATTGTATTAACAGCTATAGTCATTGTTACCTTCCTTTTAGGTAGTCAAATGAAGCATATTAAATTCTCTTATACAGAAGCTAATTTACTTCCAAGTGACCACCCTGAAAACATAAAATATGATCAATTTTTAAACATTTTTGGAGAAGAAGGTACACTAGTACTGCTTGCTGTAAGTGATTCTACCATTTTTACTCCTGAAAAATTCAACAATTGGAATCAACTTGCCAAAAAATTAGATTCCTTTTCAGAAATAGAATTTTCAATCTCAATTGGTGATTTAAAAGAACTAAAAAAAGATAAAAAAAATAAACGTTTTGAATTGGTTCCAATTATTAAAGCACCAATCAAAAATCAACAGGATATTGATAATCTAAAAACACATCTGTTTGAAAATTTACCTTTTTATGACAATTTATTGTTCAATAAAAAAACACAAACAATTCAGACTGGACTTTACTTAGATAAAAACATTGTCAATACCAAAACAAGAAAAGACTTCATTTTTGAGCAATTGAATCCTATTATTGAAAAATTTGAAAAGGACAATAATATAGATGTACGTGTTTCTGGAATGCCCTTCGTAAGAACGATGAATTCTGCAAATATAAAATCTGAAATGGGAATGTTTGTTGGTCTGGCATTGGGAATTACCGCATTGATTTTCTTTTTCTTTTTTAGATCTTTCAGAGCTACCTTTATCACACTTTTAGTCGTTAGTATTGGTGTTGTTTGGGCTTTTGGCTTTATAGGATTGTTCCGTTATGAAATTACAATTCTAACAGCTTTAATTCCACCATTAATTATTGTTATAGGAGTACCGAATGCGATTTTTATCATAAACAAATACCAACAAGAAGTAAAGAAACATGGAAATAAAACCAAGTCATTACAACGTGTAATTTCTAAAGTAGGGAATGCTACTTTTATGACAAACATTACTACTTCTGCTGGTTTTGCTACGTTTATTTTTACAAACAGCCAATTGTTAAACGAATTTGGGATTATTGCATCAATCAATATCATGGCCATATTTGTACTGTCATTGTTAATAATACCGAGCATTTACAGTTTTATGCCCTTACCTAAAGAAAAACATTTAAATCATCTAAAAAGACAATGGATTTCTAAAATTGTAGAATGGATGGTTTCTATGGTTCGTCATAAAAAACTTACTATTTATGCAACAGCAATCATCGTAATCATATCAAGTATAATTGGAGTATATAAAATACGTGTTTCAGGTAGCTTGATAGAAGATATGCCTAAAGACAAAGTATTCTTTCAGGATATTGTTTTCTTTGAAAAAGAATTTGGAGGAATCATGCCTTTGGAAATTTTAATTGATACCAAGCAAGACAAAGGAGTTTTAAAACTTTCTACCTTAAAAAAGATAGAAAAGTTGAATGAAGCCATTGATCTCATACCTGATTTATCAAAATCTATTTCAATAAATAACTTAGTAAAATACTCAAAACAGGCATTTTACAATGGAAACCCTAAATATTATCAACTACCTACTTCTCAAGAAAAAACATTTTTGTTACGTTATATTCAAAACTCAGCAAACAATACAAACACACTTCAAAATGTTGTTGATTCAACAGGTAGATACGCTAGAGTTACCACTTACATGAAAGATGTAGGTACTGAAAAAATGGAGCGTATTCAAGAGCGTTTACAAGCAGTAATTGACAAAGAGTTTAATAAAGAAAAATACACTGTAACACTAACGGGAAAAGCATTGGTGTTCTTAAGGGGTACGAATTATTTAATAAACAACCTTGTTATCTCACTATCGTTGGCAATTTTGTTAATTTCACTTTTTATGGGATGGATGTTCAGATCAATGCGGATGATCTTTATCTCTTTAATTCCAAACTTGCTTCCTCTATTAGTTACAGCGGGATTGATGGGCTATTTAGGAATACCTATCAAACCTTCCACCATATTAGTATTTAGTATTGCCTTTGGAATATCTGTGGACGACACTATTCATTTCTTAGCAAAATACCGTCAAGAATTGATAGCCAATAATTGGAAAGTCCGAAAATCTGTATACAAAGCACTTAGAGAAACCGGTGTAAGTATGTTCTATACTTCTATTGTTTTATTCTTTGGTTTTTTAGTGTTTGTGATTTCTAGCTTTGGAGGAACAAAAGCTTTGGGTGGTTTGGTTTCGGTTACATTATTATTTGCAATGGTATCCAACCTCTTATTACTTCCCGCGTTATTGCTTTCGTTGGAGAGAAAAATTGCTAACAAAAGAACTTTAAAAAAACCTAAAATGCAGATTATCCCTAAACCTGAAAACGATATTGAATAAATTCAAGATTGTATAGAAATAAAAATAGATCTCGACTTTAGTTTATTTTGAGCGTAGTCAAAAGCCTTGGCCTGACATTTAAAAAATAGTTCATAATTTTTGTCCTGCACTAGACCTTTTTATTTCAAACTAAATATAATTGGTAAACAAAAACAACCAACCAATTAATAATAAAACTCTCAAAGTCTCCAGTATATAGCTCCTATTATTCCCTAGCATTCTACCAATAGTAACCAGTGTTAATAAAATAAAAACACTTATTGCAAACATATCTATGATTGAAAACAAACTCATAAAATATGCAAAAGCAATAATTACAAAGAAAATTCCAATAGTATTAGACAGAATATACAACTTCTTTAGTCTTGTATAGTTTTGATAATTGTAAGATCCTTTATCTACGTATAATGGTAAAATATCGAGAGGTCCCGATTCAGGAACCCAATCAGGTCCTTTTACAAGTAATAACAGCTTATCTTTAACAGAAGAAAGCTGTCGCATTTGAAATATTAAATTCTGATAATAGTGAAAAACAGTTGTTAAAAAATCTCTAGAATTGATATCCTTAGTTATTCCATAAATAACTTCATTCCTCTCTTCTTCAAAAGTTCCAAACATTCTATCCCAAATAATCAAAATTCCTCCATAATTTTTATCAATATACTCTGGATTACTTCCATGATGAACTCTATGATGTGAAGGTGTTACGAATAGATACTCTACAATCCCCAATTTAGGAATTAACGTAGTATGCAATAAAAATTGATACAAACCTATAACCAAATGCGTACCAAGTACTACCTCAGGAGAAAACCCTAACAAAGGCATTATTGACCAAAACAAAATACGAACAACTACCTGAAATGGTGTCAAGTTCAACGCCACTGAGTAATTATAATCCTCACTTTGATGGTGAATAATATGTGCTCCCCAAAATAAATTAATCCGATGTCCCGATTTATGATAGAAATACCAAATAAAATCTGAAATAAAAACTGCAAACAAAAACCAGACAATTCCTTCAGGAATTTCAATTAATGAATAGTTTGTATATAGAAAATTATAATAAAAATAAATTAAAGGGACAAGAAAAAAACCTGCAGCACGGTCAAAAACCCCCATTAAAAGGTTTGAGATTGTATTTTCAAATCTAAATATTCTTTTCCCTTTAGAACGTGAAAATAAATATTCTATTCCAATAACAAAAAAAACAATAGATACGGCCAACCATAAATATTTATCCTCCTTCAAAGTTTCCTGTTTTAGTTTACAATTACTATATTCAATATAAAGATAAAAACTAATCATAATATACGAAATTTTAGTATTAAAAATTTAACAAAAAAATGATTTTTTCGAATCAAAAAATATGTCTAAAAAAAAGTATCTTTGTTTCTATAAATTTCAATTTTATGCATAAAACCAACGTTGTTGAATTATTAAGTTCAGAAGAATTTTCAAAAAAAGTACATATCAATGGGTGGGTTAAAACTTTCAGAGCAAATCGTTTTATATCCTTAAACGATGGTTCTACTTTAAATAATATCCAGTGTGTTCTTGACTTTGAAAATACGGATGAATCCATTATAAAAAGAATTACAACTGGAGCTGCTGTATCTATTCATGGACTTCTAGAAGAAAGTCAAGGAAAAGGACAAAAAGTTGAAATTCAAATTTCGAAATTAGAAATTTTGGGAGATTCAAACCCTGATGAATTTCCAATACAACCTAAAAAACACAGCCTTGAATTTCTTCGAGAAAATGCGCATTTAAGGATTAGAACAAATACGTTTGGCGCTATTATGCGCGTACGTTCTGCACTTTCGTTTGCAGTCCATAAATATTTTCAAGAAAATGGCTTCAACTATGTAAACACTCCTATTATTACAGGGTCAGATGCTGAAGGTGCTGGAGAAATGTTTAGCGTTTCTGCATTAAAAAATGACAAGCTTCCATTAAATGAAGATGGAACTGTAGACGTATCTAAAGATTTTTTTGGTAAAGAAACCCATTTGACAGTTTCAGGACAACTAGAAGCGGAAACCTATGCAATGGCACTTGGTAAAGTATATACTTTTGGACCTACTTTCAGAGCTGAAAATTCAAATACATCAAGACATTTGGCTGAATTTTGGATGATCGAACCTGAAGTTGCATTTAATGATATTCATGACAACATGGATCTTTCTGAAAGTTTTATCAAATATACATTGCAGTATATTTTAGACCATTGTAAAGACGATTTAAATTTCTTAGAACAACGCCTGATTCAAGAAGACAAATCAAAACCAGCACTGGAGAGAAGTGAAATGAAATTGACAGAAAAATTAAGATTTGTTTTGGAAAACAATTTTGTACGAATAAGTTACACCGAAGCTTTCGACATCCTCAGAAATTGCAAACCGAATAAAAAGAAAAAATTCAAATACCCAATAACTGAATGGGGTGTAGATTTACAAAGTGAACACGAGCGTTATTTAGTTGAAAAACATTTTAAATCACCTGTCATCTTATTTGACTACCCAGCAAATATCAAAGCCTTTTATATGCGTCAAAATGATGATGGCAAAACCGTAAGAGCCATGGATGTCTTGTTTCCTGGAATAGGTGAAATCGCTGGTGGGTCACAAAGAGAAGAACGACTGGAAGTACTCAAAGAAAAAATCAAAGCTTTGGATATCGATGAAAAAGAATTGTGGTGGTATTTAGACACCCGAAAATTCGGAACTGCCACACACAGTGGCTTCGGATTAGGTTTCGAAAGGCTAGTTTTATTTGCTACTGGCATGAACAATATTCGTGATGTAATCCCTTTTCCTAGAACCCCACAAAACGCATCCTTTTAGTAAAAAAGTCTACTATTATCTTTTGCACCGTCTCTACAACTCTATCCAATCTAAATAAGTTGTATAGACATATTCTTAGTATATTTGTGATATATGTTAAAACAAAATTTTCAACTTAAATTATTACATAAACTATCTCCTCAACAAATTCAGTTGATGAAGCTAATTCAATTACCTACACAGGCATTTGAACAGCGATTGAAACAGGAGATTGAAGAAAATCCTGCATTAGATGTTGAAAGAGAAAACGATAATGAATTTGACACTGATTCTCAAGATGATTACGATGACTCAGGAAATGACAATATTGAAACAGATGCAATCAATATCGATGAATATTTGAGCGATGATGAGATTCCTCATTACAAATTGCAAGCAAATAATTACAGTAGTGACGATGAAGATCGTCAAATTCCATATGCTGGTGGAATTAGCTTTCACCAATCACTTAAAACACAATTAAACACCTTTAGTCTCGATGATGAAAGCTTAACTATTGCAGAATTTTTAGTCGGCAGTATAGATGAAAGTGGTTACATAAGAAGAGATTTACTTGATATTGTTGATGACCTTGCCTTCACTCAAAATGTATACACTTCTGAAGAAAATGTACTTCAAGTTTTAAAAAATACGGTTCAAAAAATTGATCCTATCGGTGTTGGAGCAAGAGATTTAAAAGAATGTCTTATACTACAACTAAATAATAAAAAGAACAAACGAAGTGTAGCCTTAGCTATTGATATTTTAGAAAAAGCATTTGATCATTTCGTAAAAAAACATTACAACAAACTATTACTAAAATTTGATATTAATGAGGACTTACTCAAAGATGCAATC
>Ga0105356_10000638_pt1 | contig 33617 bp, 33 predicted proteins | sample GOMGulsemesocosm_3_FD_83502 | JGI IMG/M metagenome (GOLD analysis project Ga0105356, IMG submission 83502) | Methane-oxidizing microbial communities from mesocosms in the Gulf of Mexico - GOM9D Gulf of Mexico | ecosystem: Environmental > Aquatic > Marine > Cold seeps | place: Gulf of Mexico...
ATTTTAAGGGCGAGTGGTCATTTGAGCAGTGGAAGAAAATGACGGAAGATAAACCGAATCAACCGGAGAGATAGGTTGCTCTATCAATTAGCCAATGCTTCGGTGATGTGTTGGATGTGTTTAAATAAAAAAAGCCTCAAAAGAGGCTTAGTATTTATTCTTGAGTAAGCGACAGGTCGTAACCTAGCTTATCAGGACGGTTGATGGTTATGTCTGCTTGATGGAATTCAAAATCAAGCTCGTCATGTCCAACAGCGCAACCGATATAAACGGTTGCTTTTAGTTCTTTAGAATCTAAGTCATCAATAGTAAGGTCAAATTTTAAATCTTGAATCTCGTCTTCGATGTTTTCGATTGCATTGAACTGTATATCAATCACTATCATGTCATCTTCGATGCCAACGTTAGAAACATCGGGGCAGAGCATAAACTCTCGGCCATTAGCTTCTAGTCGAACATTTCCGATAGCAAGTAGTTTAAGTGTGTCTTCTGTGAATGTTTTATTTTTTAAGTAAATACTTCCACTGCCAAAGACTTCATCAATAGTGTCGCTAGTTGGTTTTTCAACAATAATCCAACCTGCTTCGACTCTGATGACACCTAAATTATGTTCTTCTGGCATATCGTCTTCACGATCCCATTGATACACTTCGTTAATCGCTTCCATAAGTTCTTCATGAGTGTGCGTATCAATAAAAACTTGGTGAATAATGAACTCTCTAAATGTTACGTCTGATTTAGCGTAACGGGATTTAATGTCATTAACTGGGTATCCATTTTCAAACGGTGATTTAGGGCTGGTTACTTTAGTAAAAGTAGTTTCAGACCCGCAATAACCGATACTTTTTACTGCGTCTTGATAGTTAAATCCGAATAAAGCTATTGTTCCTTCATTCGATTGAGTAAAGCTATCTGGCACAGAAGAAAATGGGGTAACGATATCATCTTTACTGATACAGATGTCATCAAATCCATTACATGAGTAGTTGGTGTCAGCAACAAACCAGTCTGGGTTTATTATTTTTGAATAATCAGAAATTGTGAGGTCATTATACGTTTTAAGGAATTCACGGCGAAAAATCACCATGAGCTCGTTTGTATTCATGAGTTTAAAGATCACATTGTTAAAAATAAACTCGTCACTAAAGAAATCAGTGAAGAACTCCGCTGTTTCCAGTGTTGTGTTGTTTTTTAACGTATCTAAATATACAGTGCCCGTACCTTCTGCTTTAGCTAATTCATCAATTTTAGCTTGTATTTCACAGTGCAAGTTTCCGTCAAAGATAGAGCCTACTTCTTCAGAAGAAAAATTGCGATTTAAAATGAGTGCTAGTTGTATTGATTTCATTTGTTGAGTCCTATTATGTCCTGCGCGATAGTGCGTACAGTTAATTAGGTTTGGGGTCGGGTTTATTTTGAGTTGTATTTTTTAAAAACCTTTTCTGCAAATGTTTGAGGGTGCTTTTAGGTAGTGGTCTTGTATTGTTATTATTTGGCATCTTTGTTGTTTTAATTATTAAAAGGGTTGGTGAGATTACCATAAGATGAATAACTTAAGTGTGTTTTTTCATGAATATGTTTTGTGTTTATTGCGCTACCTGACGTGTAGGGTGTGTTGTTGTTCAAGGTGTCTGGGAGGTTCTACGGATGGTTTGTTTTCTTTATTGGATTGGCAGTTGAACGTTTGGGCGATGCGTTGTTGTTTAAGGGCTCAGGGGGGTGAATCGCCAATAAAGAAGTTTCTCAATAAATATACAATTTATTAGAAGAATAGCTTCCCTCCCATTTCGGGTAAACCCCTTAATGGCCTAGTGATGTGGTGGCTGGCGCTGAAAAGGAGAAAAAGGGAAAAGCAGCAACTCAACCTACAAGATTAACTTTAATGATATTGATCCCTCATGCAAGTTTTATTTCCAATTCCACCTAGATACTTGACGTTAAAGGCTGTCCTATAAAGCTAGCGATTTACCTTGGAGATTATCTGTTTTTATTATGTTTTTATTATGGTATTTTAAAAAACTTGTGGATTATCCTTTTGACTAACTTGCCTGCCTTTAAGGGTGGTTGGTTTTTGTTGGGAGATAATCGTTAACGTAGAAAGTGGTGGGATTTGATATGGGATTTACACGGGTAATTTTGGGTGAGGAGGTTGTATTATTTGATAGGTTATCAGAAAAGAATTCAAAGGTGACGTGTGTTAGGGAGCTTGCAGACTATAAGCGGAAAATATTAAAACGTCTTGGTCGTTTGTTGGTTTCCAACGATAGAAGTACAGCGACAGAGCAAGATATTAGGTGTGTTTTTAATAAAGAGCTTTATGATGAAGAGCGTTTATGTCAAAAGGCTTGGGTAGTTGATGGTGTAGAGTATGAGTCGTTTACAGCTGCTTGTGAATTTTACAATAGCCCTTGTTACTACACGACGCCTGAGAAGTTTAGTAATATGGTTAGAAAGCGATTAGGTAAACTAAAGGAAGATGCTTTGCCTGAGCTTGTGTTGGCTTGTTATAATAAGCCTCCGCGTGTGATTAAGGTGCCTGAATAGTTTATTAATTTGGAGATAAAAGTTTGTAGTTTGTTTTTTTTAAACTAATTTGTGTTGCTACAGCACCGTTAATGCAAAGGGCATTATGAGTGACTTTACGCCTGATAGTTTGGTGATGGCAAGGTCACCGCTCATGCTCCAACATGTGGATAGCACGTTTTACGTATAGGTTTCAGCGTTCACTGAAAAGCCAACTAACATTGGTGGTGCAAAAATGCCTTGTTTGATTATTATGGTCACATTTCTTGTTGTTTCATATTTAGCTTTTACAGTACAGTTAAAGTGAGTGGTATTGTTGCTGAAAGTGCACCTGTTAGATCTGTAATGTCAGAAGTAAGAGAGGTAAATACTATGTTGTAGGTGTGGATTTGGTTTATCCCGTTTCCTGTGCTCGACATATTTGAGTTCAAAAAGCCTGTTCCGTTGTGTAATATGAAATATGAAAGAGCATCGAAACTATGAGTGTCATATCCAAGTTTGTACTTTGTTCCGTTTGTACAGTTCACTATGATGTCAACACTTACTCCTGTCTCGTAGAAATCAAATCCCATCTGATTGTATGAATTTGCATTCGCTGCAATGTCGTGCATATTGAGTGTGCCCAAATCAACGGTGCTGAGGGGTGTGACTGTGCAGTAATCTGGAGCAGTATTATCGAGCGTGCCTGTTAAAGATACGTTGAAGTTATCGGTTTCGGCGTGAGACGAAAAGCCTGTTAATAGTAGTAGTAAGGTAAAAATGCTTTGCACAGTTTTCATGGTCACATCCTTGTGCTCATTGATTAGATTGGTTTTTATTCATTTATATAGGCTATCACAAGGTTTTTTTTAAAAGAAAGAAACGCACCTAAGGGTGCGTTTTAAGTTGGATAGTAGTTACGTTCGATTTGAGCAATCTCTTTAATACTGAGAAATACACATCCGGTAGTAATGTATCCTGACGTTTTTAGTAGTTCTACGCTGTGGTGTTGGGAGTCTGATAGAGCCCCTCTGCCTTTGGCAAAACAAGTCAACTGAAACTTAGCACTGCCTGTTTTTGCGCACAGGGCTAGTAAGTACAGCAGTTCTCCGTCGCAATCAGTAAATCCGGCTGCATTATCTTTTTCTATGTTCTTTTCAAAGTCATCCATTCCGGTAAAGGTTAGGTATCTCTTTTCAAAAAACGCTGCTGCATCTCGGACTTTTTTCTCTTCATGTTGCATATCAAAAGTAGCAAAAGAATAAATTTCTCTCATTGCTTTAGCTTTACCGAACTTTATAAAAAAGCTGGCGCAACCAAAAACATAAAGTTTTCTTCTGAGTTTTGCATCATTTTCACTAAATACCATGTAGTTGATAACGGCTTCTTCGACATCTTTTGCACTGTTGATTATTGTGTGAATATTCATAAACACCTCTTAATTGTCCTGTTGATTTTAAGTAGGGGTTTATATGGGTTTTTATTGGGCGTTGATAGTTCGATGTTTATTACGCTTGTCTCTGTATTAAAAAAATCTGTTTCGTTATATTATTTGCCGATAACTTTTATTTGTATTTCTTGTTTGGAGATAAGCAATGAGTAAATTAATTAAGTTGGGCACTATTGTTCAATTGTGGTGTGATGCTGCTAATTATGGAGTGATCACTAAAGTTAATAGGGTTACTTTTGTTGTAGAGCATAATTTACACGGTAGAACGCGTTATCGTATAGATAGTTTGGATTCTTCTATGCGCGTATCTTGTGAAGAAAACATATTTAAAGGGACGCTAATACCTCCAGAGAAGATGGATGGTAAATTATTTGAGCATTTATACTCTAATGCTTTATATCGTGGTCGTTGGTGGAATGGTATAGAAAGTGAATTAGAAAGTCTCTACATGGGGTTTATGAATTTTTTAAGTAATAAGTAGAATCCTAAGTTGTGGGTATGTGATGTTATTGGCGCTGGCGTTTAGGCAAAAGAAAACCGCTAAAGAATAGCGGTTAGTTGTTAGTTTATTTGGTTTCAATAAACAGTTTGTTTTTGTATCCTAAAATATCTAGTGTTTCAGCGAACATTTGATTGTTGAATCTCTTCATCGACCAATACATTATATTATCAACATCGTTGCTAATGTAGTGTTCAAATACTTGCACAGACTTTCTCTCTCCAATAGGTCTTGCTGATGTTACAGCTGAACTAAGTAAGTAGCGATACATCCAACCAGCGATTAAGTCCGCCAGGCCGTCTAGTATAGTAAGATCATCTTTTGATACGAAGCTTTTATCTTCCATATATATTTTTTCGTGTTCTAGTGAGATCTCAGTTTCACCTTTAGTATGATAATCAGTTCCAGCATCAGACCTAAAGCCTAGTATAGCGACTATACTATTATCAGTTCTATGTTGAATAATACATAGGTTTTGATTTTCTTCTCTGATTTCAAAGTTATGGTTACGTGCCATTTGCTTAACGTGTTCCGCTTGTTCGCCTTTGCCTTCTATTAGAATCAGTTGACTCATTTTATGTATCCTTAGTAAGTTAAATTTATTGTGTACTCATTTTAAAATAGTGATTCTCTTAGGGGAATTGGTGTGCGTGGTGATTTGAGTGCCTGCGCGGTTCTATGGTTAGTTTGTTTTCTTTATTGGATTGATAGTCGGATGTTTGGGCGATGCGGTGGTATTTAAGGGCTCAGGGGTTGAAGCGCAAAACAAAGCGGTTTCTCAATAAATAGACTATTTATTAGAAAAATAGCTTCCCTCCCATTTCGGGTGAACCCCTTAATGGCCTAATGATGTGGTGGCTGGCGCTGAAAAGGAGAAAAAGGGGAAGCAGCAACACAACCTACAAGACTTACTTTAATGATAACAATATTTCTTGCAAGGTTTATTTCCAATTTCGCCTAGCCGTCCGTTTTTAAAGGGTTATATCATTTTCGGCCTTTCTTGTATTGAAGATTAATTTTCTTTTTCCGGTGTAAGTTGCGGTATTTTAAAAACACTTTTAGTTATATTATCTAAAACAATGTTATTGGTTGAACTTTAAGTGGTTTTTGCTTTGCTATATCGAGATGAAATTGTCGTTTTAATTAATGTAATTCACCTGTGAGCAGCAAATGCGGCATAAGGATTATAAGGGGTATTTAATGATTACAGTTGGTGTATATATTTCTAGTCAAGATATTAAGAATGAGTTGATTTTTAATAAAATTGTACTTGAGGCGCATGCTCAGCTTATTGAGTGTAATTGGTCTTGGTCGGATTATGAAGCGGCTAAAGAAGATGGTAAGTTGAGTAGGTTTGTTGTTCGTGTTTGTGGTGGTGGTCTGTGCCTTGATGTTGAGGGGAGTGATTTTCCTGGTCGGTATCGTTGGACGGTCAATCAGTGGCTGGGTATCGATACAGCCCCTGGTTGTGCGGGTGGATTTGAACAAGCTGTTGCTTCTCCAGCGCCAGCTGTTGTTGGGCATATTGATGTAGTTTTTGCTTTTGACGCGTTCATGTATGCTAACGCCCACCGGATTTGTGGCTTCAGCAAGGACACTCACGACTTTGTTGGTTGGAGTGTTCATCAAACCTCTCGGGATGTATTTGTATTTAATTTTAGTGAGGGTGGTTTGCGGATAGTGCCTCGAAAGGTGAGGCGTCCGAGAATAGAAGCTTTGATGTTAGTGAGTTAGCGCTGTTGTTTTTGTGGTTGGGGTTAGGGGAAAGAAGGGAATATTGAATTCTCTTCTTTTTTTTGCCTATTTAAGTAAGGTGGCTTTGCCTTGGTCGAACTTCATAACAGCACCATTTTGTTCTTCTTTGAATTTTGAAATAACTAGTTTATGTTTTTCAAACCTTGCTGTGTATTCAGCATAAAACTTGTGTGGATTTAGTTTTTTGAGTGTTGGGCATGTTCCGCCAGCATGGTTATCGCCTTCTTTAAATAGTTTGCGAATGAATTTATAGTTAACACAAGTAACTGTTAATGTGGTGAACATGTGGAGGTTTAGTCCAATGACCAGGATGATGCTTTCATACAGGGGTGATTGCGGTGCAAAATATAGTGCGGAGCATGAGGCTAGTATTATTATGCTCAGTTTTGTTATTTTAATCAGTACAAATATCGTCTTTTCTTCGCGTGAAAGCCATTTAAAGTTGACTCCTTTGGTGCTGGCGAATACTGAGTAGTTAAATCCGAATGGGTTTTGGAATAGGTTAATGAATATTCCTATCATCATTGTTAATACGAATGCGAAGAACCCGATACCTATTGAATTCCAGATTGCTAATAGTTCTTCAAATGTAAGGTCTGTTTGCAGAAGTGTTTGTTTTGCTATTTGTTTGATTTCCTCTGGGAATATGAATACAGCGTTAGTTAGCGCTATTACGAGTAGGGATAATAGGGAGCAGGATATGATTGATTTGAGCATAGTGTTAAACCTCTTAAGTAAGGGGTGCTATGTTATCACCTGTTTGTTTTGGCGCGTATCAATTACATAAGAATGAAAATAGTAGTTTTGATTGGTTTTATTTATTGTTGTGGCTATAAACTTACTGTTGTTCAGTGATTTATTCTTTGTTACTCTGGTTAATTATTCCTATTTAGTGATGTAGCATGATTGAGTTTAGTGATTTTAGTTCTAAAGGTTATTATTTATCGTTGTTGGTTGTTTGTGTAATAGTTACTTTTGCAAGTCTGTTTATGTTTCTTTGGCGAGACAAAAAATACCCATTAAAATTCTCGACTATGCTGGTTGATTTTATTTTGTTGGCTGTTGTGTCGTTTGTTGGTTTTATTAGTTTTTATTATTATCACCATTATTCAAGGTATGACAGTCCTATAGAAAAAGCGGCCTATATAGATTTGCGCGATAGAAGTAGGTTGTTACCTTTAGTTGACCGGAAACGTTTTGCAATAAAGCTTAACGAGTACATTTATTCCGGTATTGATATGAGCATTACTTATCCAGAGTATCACGTTTTGGTCAGGTATTTAGATAGCTCATTTGAATACTATGGATTACCTAAGGCTTGCGATAAATGTGTGGACGATGAATATAAAGAGGCTATCTCTGAAATGTTATTAGTAGATAATTTAGTTGATTAATTGTCTGGCTTGAGTTTTCAGTTTTTATAAGCGCCTGCGGGTGCTTTTTTTTGCATAATTCAATATGAAAGGGTGTGGGTGAGAGGATATTATGTTTATTTTAAAACGACAAGAGTTAAAAAATGAAAGAACAGGAAAAACAAAAAAGGCTTAGTCCTGATGAGTTTAGAGCGTTAGCATTAAATAACGCAAAGAAACTAATGTCTGAGGGTAACAGGGTGAACTTACCTGAGGTATCTGGAGAGAAGAAAAAAAGCTAGTAGATGTGCTTTCTTGATTCACTGTTCCTTATACGGTTTACTGAAAAGTGTAAATTTTGAACGTGGTAAGATTTCATCTTTTTCTGCTGGCGCTATAGTTGTGATACTAGATGTTGATTTAACGGTTGAGTTTACCGATTGTGATGTAAGACCTAAATATTCAAGAAATGAGAACTGGTACGCTGTTAAGGGCGGTCAGTGTACGTTTTTAGAGGTAGAGTTAGTAAGTTTATCTGGTAGATATAAAGATATAGTTACGGGTGAATTAAATAACGAGTTTTTCTACCGGATGTCACATGATGATTCGAAGGTGTCAGGCGATGGTTTGCTGGGTGTTACTGTTTCATTCTTACTTTACCCTGGTTATCAAGTAAGTGTTACCAAAGGCGTTATACATGTTTGGAGTGACGAATATGAAGGGGAGTATTATTTTAAAATACGAATTCCTTCCGGTGGTAGACATATAGTAACTGGCTATAAGACTCGTGTTGATGATGACGATGAATCAGTTTATGTGTCCTATGGTTATGAGAATGATTGCTTTGACAGTTGGGATGGTGATGGCAGTGGTACACATTATGAGAAGTGTTTGAATAAGCTGGATAGAAGCGCCGAGCATTTTGCTTTAGCGCCGTTCTATTATAATCCTAACTAGTATTTTGTTGCAGTTGGTATGGCTTTACCGTTAATAGCGAAGCGGCACGAAGTTTCCGTGACGGGAGTAAGTGTCGCTATTTTAAATATCTAAAAAACGAGCCGACCTATTTAGTTAGCGTTTTAAAAATAGGCTTTTGCTTTTATCGTTTGAACTTATCTTTTTTACTCACTTCTTTTTTACACTTATATTTATATCAATATAAATTCTCGCTTCGCCCATGCACATGATGATAAGTAATTACAAAACTATTAATTTTAATCCATGTGTGTATTGGCAATCTGTTTTTATGTCTAAGTTTTTCTTGTGTTTGTTATTAGTGGTTTGTTGTCGACGCCAGTTTGTACTTATTATTGATTTAGGTTTTGTGGTTAACGCACGAAAAGAATATAGGGAGAGCTAAGAGCGCTGCAACAAGTCCAAACGGGTATATTGCTTCAAAAGTGTTTTCATTTAAATTGATTAAGGCAATACCGTAAAAGGTAATAGAGATAACGATAAGTCCATAAATAAGGCGAATAACTTCAAAGAGGTTGTTAATTGTTTTAAGTATGGTTTTTTGGACTATTTTATCAGGTTTGAATTTACCATCGATGCCTTGAACTAGTGTGCAGAACATGGCAAAGATTAGTGGTGCTATGTTTGCCATCATTAGGCCTTGGTGAGGGAATGATGAATAGTTCCCATCATTTTTAATATCGAAGTTACTTGATAGCTCAACAAGGTTTTGTATATGAAACATCAGTGCCATGCAAAGGAATAGTATGACGCAGAACAATAATACCGTATAGACAGTACACCCTATGACGGGGTATTTACTGGAAGATGATTTCATAGTGCTCTTTGGTGTGATTGTTTGATTGTATGATAATCTGCGAGTGATTACTGCGACAAGGTTTTAGTTGTTTTTGTGTAGCGCCAGCATGCGCATGAGGGATGAATGGTTTTAGTCTTTTGACTGGATTGGTAGCTCACTGTTTGAGCGCCGCAGAGGTGATTTAAGAGCTGCTAGGGTTGTGCGCCATAAGAAACAAAGCTTATCAATAAATATACTATTTATTATAAGAATAGCTTCCCTCCCTTCTAAGAGAAAAACTCAGTAAAGGTCATGTTATGTGGTGGTTCTTTTGCTGGCGTGGAAAACGATAAAGGGGAAGCAGCAACTAACCTACAAGACTTATGTTAATGATAAAGAGGTGACTTGCAAGGCTTTTCCAATTTAATCTAGTGGTTTGTTTTTAAGGGGGCGCAGTTAAACGAACTGTGGTTTTCCATCATTGGTTTTATCAAAATAAGTCGCTATTTCTGCGTTAATCGCCTCTTTTAATCTTCGTTGGCTTTTGTTTCTTAATTGATAGTAATTAACGATGTTTGTTGCGCAGGAGAATGCGTGTTGCATTGGTGTTCTGCTTGCTTTGGTATCGACGGCTTGTTCAAGCCAGGCAACGATAATATCTTGTCTTATGTCTTCTAGTTGATGATTAGGAAGGAATTTAATACTCCATCGGTTGAATATCTTACTGATAATTTTGTTAGTCAGATTATGATTATCTAGGTATGTGTAAAGGTTTACTGTCATTTTTCTTTAATGGTTGTGTTTTCAAGTATTGTTTTACTTTATAGGTTTGGTTGAGGTTGTTGAAATATAGGTTATGTCTCTAGTGTGGCTGTTTGTTTTGCAGTATTTTTAAAATCGTTATCAGTTTAAGCTATTGCCGTTATTGTCTGTTTAAGGGTTTGTTTATGATTGAGTTTGCGGTGTTACCAGTTAAAGGTTTTTTAGTTGCGCAGGTGTTGGTTAGTATTGTTTTGATGTTTGTTGGGATGGCGCTTGTGTCTTTCCTTAATAGTTGGGAAGAAAAGTTTCGTACTGATAGTGAGTCAAAGGGTAGGGCGTTCCCTTTTTTGAAGTTTCTGTTGGGTTATGTGCTGTCGTTAGTTTTTATAGCTGGTGGCGTTTTTTTTGGGCTGTCCGGTGGTCAACAGTATACTGATTTAAAGAATCCTATAAGTGCTTCGGAATTTATTAGTCTGCGAGATGAGGCAGAAGTAATGCCAAAAGTATCTCAGGTTGTGTTTAGAGAACGTTTTAACCGCTATTTAGTTACTGATGGTATGATTAGTAAGGTTGAGTTAAAGGTGCTTACAGAGTTTGTTTTGGAAACTAATAGAAAAAATTTAACTAGCGCTTCCATTAAGCAGGGTGAGCGTGCCTTAGTTGAAATGAGTATAGGTTTGTAGTTGAACCTTTTCTTTATGAGGATAATCTTCTCTTATTGATTCGCCCAATGGTGCGAAGCGGCACGAAGTGATTGGGATGGGCGTCTGAAAGGGGTGGTTAATGGTACTTAAACCTAGCCTACCTATTTAGTTAATGTTTAAAAAAAAGAGTGCTCTTAATATTCTAAGTCTTTTGATTTTCCACTTAAAATCTCTTGCTCTGTTCTTATGTATTTTTACGAGCGTTTTCTTTTTATTGGGTAGTGAATACTTTAAAAGAAAATCACTGTTTGTTTAGTAAAAGCTAAACAAGTGATACAAACATCTTTATTGCTTTGTTTAGGAAAGTCTAAACAAAGGACGTAAAAATCTAATCAGCGTTTAAAGCGATAAGGTTCTTTTTTTTAAAGAGCCTTATTTTTTTTACACCTTAATTTAATTGTATCTCAAATCTCTCTTCGCCCTCGCACCTGAAGATTATTAATAATGAAACGTTTATCTTTAATCAATGGGTATATGGATATCTGTTTTTATGTCTAATTATTAATACCCACTACTTGTGAGTGATAACAATCTACATAAGGGGTAACAACTTTATAAATCACCAGTTACCCAATGGCACCATTATGACCAATAGGCCGAGTGCCATCAATCCAATGAGTTCCTGAGGTGTTTTGAGTATCTATAATTACTAACACGAATTCAATGCTACCAATCAAACTAATGGTAATACCTACTAGTAGGGTATAACAATAAAGAGAGCTATAAATAATAGCTATCAGGATATCTTTAACTATTACTTCAATCATTACTATTAGAACTACATAGGGGGTTATAACAATAATGCTAATTCTATTACTAACCCTAATACTAATCTCAATACTAATACTTACTACATTACCTATAAGAACTAGATAACTATCTATTACTAGTAAGGGGATAGTAATTACATGATCAATTTAATCTGTGATTTTAAAACTAACTTTAGCATTAAGGATTCAAAAAAAATAAGGGGAGTGATAGGTTTGTGGTTTTAGTCTTTTAACTAGATTGATAATCCACTCTATGAGCGCCTCAGGAGTAATTTAAGAGCTGAAGGGGTTATGCGCCATAAGATATAAGCTTTTCAATAAATAGTAGATTTATTAAAAGAATACCTTCCCTCCCTTTTAAGAGGAGAACTCTATAAAGGCCTAGTTATGTGGTGGTGAATGCTGGCGTGAAAAACGATAAAGGGAAAACAGCAACTCAACCTACAAGACTTATATTAATGATAACGAACTGACTTGCAAGCTTTTTCCAATTTAATCTAGGGCTTTATTTTTACTGGGCTGAACGCATATTTATTGGCGAAAACAATCTGTTTTTAATCATTTAAAGGTTTTGTTTAATGATGGTAATTCTAAGGGGTGTTTATCTGTTCTCTTATTTATACTGTGTCGTTTTAAAAAAGCAATTGAGATAACCTGTCGGGATAATTTTAAAGAACTGGAATTTATTAATGATTGAGTTAGCACAATTGCCGGATAGAGGTGTATTGCTTGTCACTTCACTTACTTATGCTTTAATTATGTTTGCTGGAAGTGTAGGTTTTTTTTATATAGCTTCGAGGGAAGTAGTTAAGCGAAAAGAGTGTACTGCAAAGGCTATTAAATACCCTGGCGTCTACTTTTGGGTTTTAAATATCTTATCGTTCATCCTTTTTGTTGGCGGAGCTGTTCGTGCTCTGTGTGCTGGATATGACCATAGCGATTATATTGAACCAATCAGTTATTCTTATTATATCTATTTGAATGATAACAAAAAGGCATTACCAAAAACGTTCCAGAAGGTCTTTAACGAGCGTTTTGATGAATACTTAGTAACTGATGACCTAATTACCAAAGCTGAATTTAAAATCCTTAGGAATTACGTAGAGGAGGTTAAACAAATAAATCAGGCTAGCGAATCAGGTAAGAAGGGCGAACAGTCTGAATTAGAATTAAGTACAGTTCCTGAATAAGGCTTTTCTTTATGATGATAATCGTCACTTCTTTAGCTCAAGGAATTGCGAAGCGGCACGAAGTAAGGGGAATGGTAAGTTGGAAAGGATATTGTTAGAGAACAAAACCTAGCCGACCTATTCAGTTAATGTTTAAAAAAAAGAGAGCGCTCTTAATCTTTTAAATGTTTAAATCTTTAATCTTTTGAACTGGGTCTTAAATCTCCGGCTGTGTTCTTATCTATTTGGGTAGACGTATCATCTTTTATTGTGTAGTGAATACCTTGAAAGGAAATTGATGTTTGTTTAGGAAAAGCTAAACAAGCACTCTAGAAATCAGTTAACGTTTAAAAATAATAAGGTTCTTTTTTAGAGCCTTATTTTTGTGCCTACAGTTTTCCCAATCTCAAATCTCGCTTCGCCCACACTCCTGATGATTATTATTACTAAAACCCTTTGTTTTAATCAATGAGTAGTTGGATAACTGTTTTTGTCTTTTAATAGTTTTATCTATAACCACTAAGGGATGGATAACATTAATAACATCCATATAGATAACCTTATCGATACCTCTAATATTTAATAGATAACGAATTGATTCAATACTTATATTAATTAGATAGTCGTCTATACGTAGTAGGGAGTAGTAAACAGTAACAATAAGAACACTACCTATAAGAACATCCATAATAATTAGAACTATGACTAGAACTAAAACATTAACTCTTATATCTCCATAGGTAATAACAACATTAATCATATCTACTACTAGGGGACTAATAACAATTACTACTATAAGGGTAACAACAATAAGAATAAGATCTATACCAATACAATATGTATCTACTATGTGTGAGGGAATAATGAATAGATAGTGGGTTATGTTATCACTTTAAGCTTTGTTGCTTTTTAAGGTATTGTTAAGAAAAAAAAGAATAAGATTAGGAGTGTGTGGTTTTTAGTCTTTTAACTAGATTGATAATCTAATATTTGAGCGCCTCAGGAGTAATTTAAGAGCTCTAATGGCTGTGCGCCATAAGATATAAAGCTTTTCAATAAATAGTAGATTTATTAGAAGAATACCTCCCCTCCCTTTTAAGAGTAAATCTCTATAAAGGCCTAGTTATGTGGTGGCTTGATGCTGGCGTGAAAAACGATAAAGGAAAAACAGCAACTCAACCTACAAGATTTATATTAATGATAACTCATTCACTTGCAAGGGTTATTTCCAATTTAATCTAGTGGGTTATTATAGGTATTCCGCACTGATGTCTATAGGTATTTCTGATGTGTTTGTTAATAGTGTGTGATTTGTTATTGTGATTTCAACGCCTACATCAATCCAAATCTTACCTTTTGACACGTTACTTGTAGTGTCAGAAAGTGTTGTTGTGTTTACAATTTCAATGTTTGAGTTTTTCTCATAAAATATAAAATCGGCTTCAAATCCTGACCCGAAATATGTGAAGCTTTCGATTAGTACAGTAGCATTAAGGTTTCCTGTTATTTTAAATCTGCCCATTGCTTCTCCATTTCCGGAAGAGGAGAAGCATCCTGTTCCAGATAACCCTACGGAGATATTTTGCATGTAGTGTTTAGTTTTGTTAGTATGATTTGGTTTAGGTTTACTTCAGTGACAGATCTAATTTTGACATTAATGGCTTTTGCTTGTGTTGATAGTAATAAGGTTATCCAGATAATACTCTTCAATGTTTTTATCATTTTTTATCTCAAAAGTTGCTTGTAGTTTGTTGTTGTCTTTTAATGTTATTGTAAATTTGCCAGGGAATATTGTTTCGTTGGCGTAGTATCCATCTTCGTCCGTGTATCCGTGAATCGTCTGCTTTTCGGATGTGAGGATAAATCGTTTATTTTCTATTGGATTGCCTTTTGTGTTTTTTAAAATTATTTCTAACGATTTTTTTCTTTGTAGTGGGAAATAGACTTCTGTAATTCCACCTCTGTGGGCTTCTACGTATAAAGCTTTTGGGATTGAGAGGGTGAAGTCTTCAATATCTTCTTCTATTATTTTTATTCTTGTGGGTTGTAGGTGTTGTACTCCTGGAAGTATGGCTTGTCCTTTAGAGTTGGTTTTTATATTTTTCCAAAGTCTATTTGATTCAAATGTTATGTTTTCTAAACCATTTTCATTTTTATCTTTCATTCCGTTGTAGTTTTCATCTATGTAAGCGTTGGCTTTTATAGATCCTGCTTGAGAAAGTGAGTTTCTTGAGAACCGTGGTTTTTCGTTAAACCAGAGGTTGGTAGAGAAGCTTATTCCTATTTCATAATTACTATCGCTATAAAGTCCGTATGCGTTTATGTTAAATTTATCGAATTGCTTTCTAGCGCTAAAGTTGAACGTTTGTTTTTTTGTTATTGAGTCGTATTGCACTTTGGAAGATGTGTTGATGTTGAAGAATTTCTTACTTATTTCAAGGCTGTGACTCGTCTTTTTATCGCTTATCTTTGTTTCATATCTAAATCTAACATTTCTAAGGGATGTGTTTAGGCTGATGTTGTGGTTTATTAGATTATTGTTTTTTTCGAATGTGTATTTAGAGGATATTTGTCCAATTCTGCCGATAACCCCTATCTTTGATAGGTTTGTTTTTCTATTTTCTTCTTGTTGTTTTTTGTGGTGTATGAAGAAGGACAGGTTGCTTATGAAGTCAGGGATTGAGTTTATTCTTTTGTTGTAGGCGAATGATTGTACATCTTTTTGTTGTGTGTTTGTTAAAGAGAAATTATCGCTATATTTTGATAAAGCAAACGTGTAGTTTCCATCAAACATGGTTCCTGTGCTTTTAAATGTCGCTCCCCATTCATTCATGTCTGTGATAAATTCAATTTGGTTGGTAGTGTTTTGAATGTTTTTTGTGTATGAATTAGTAATGTATGGTTTGTTTCCGTTTAGAATTGTTAATCCGCTATTAATTGTGGATGTGTTGGTTAGTCCATATGATGCTTCTATATTGGCAATTATTCCATTGTCGGACAGTTTATCTCCGAGCAAATTTGTTTTTGTGTTGATTATGAAAGCGCTGTAATTTAATTCATTTTTAGCGATAAGTTTTTGCGTAATTCTATAGGTGATGTTTTCGGTATGGATTTCTCCGTACTCACCATAGAATTTTATTTCATAGTTATTTTGACCTGTAAAAAGAGGGGTTTGTGAAAACCTGTAATAACCTAATTCGTTGGTGGTTGTTTCGTCTATTACGTGTCCATTTTGAAGTAGTTCAACTTTCTGGTTGATTTTGTACGACCCATCAATGATTTCGTTGTTGAAATATGATGTGGTGTTTTCGTTCTGTTTTCTTATGGAAATTCCGTGCCCTCTAAAGTTAGATGTTAGTTGGTGTGTAGAATTGGAGGATATATCTCCAAGCGAGAACGCTGAAATATCTCCAATGATTGTTGTGTTGGTGTTGTTTGTTGTGATTTTTCCTTTCACGTTTTGATTTGTTATTTTCTCGTAATTGAGGTGATTAATATTTATTTTGTTATTTGCTATGTTAATATTTGAGTTTATCGTCCCGTATCCCATGTCACCTACGGTGATAAAGCTTCCTGAGATATTTTTATAGTCTTCGGATATGTTGCTTTCAATTGATATTGATACGTTTGGGTTTGTATAGCTTTGATATTGATGTTTTATATCTGGGAGGGTTTGTTGTTTTTTGTCTTTTATTTTTGTGTTTCTTAGGTATTCTTCTATTTCGAAGAAGAATTGCTTATTTGTTGTGAGGTATAGTGTTCCGTCACTCTCGTGGTTTCTTGTTTTTATGCCATTTTCTTTACAAAACTTTAAAACATCAAAATATTCGGTTTCTTCGTATTCGAAGAAATCGGATTGGTTTAATTGGAACGTATTTTCTGTATTGAATATCCAACCTTTATAGTTTTTGTTTTGTTCTGTGTAGTCGATATTAAGAGCGTTAAGGAATAATTTGACAGGTATGTATATTGAGTCTTTATGATAAAATAGACTAATACTGTCGTGAATCTCTTTTTTGTTTGCTGTTAGGATGTATAATTCTTCGGTATCGAAGTCTAGTTCGATACCGAATGTTGTTGTCGTTATTAAAAGTAGACTAAAGAGTGATTTTTTGAGTAATCGAGATATCACCGGACTCTTCACTTTCTTTGAATGTGATTGTAAATTCTTTATTAATATCTAGTTCTTTCGCTGTTACCGTGTAGGTTGCTGTATTAGATTCGACAAAAACGGCTACACCTTTTATAAATCCAAGTTCTTTTTCGTCTTGGGTTATGTTTATATCTCCGAAAATAGAGCGTGTTCCTTCCCTGTTTAGGGTTACATTTATTTTTCCGTCTTTCATTTCAGCTTTTTTTATTTTCGCTGTGGCGGAAAGTTTTCCTTTTCTGATTATTATTGGAAGTTGTATGCCTGTTTTTACACCGACCTTGTAACCAACAACATCATCTGGTTGGTCGTTATCTGTAATTACGCTTAGATATGATCTGTATTCTCCATCTTTAAGAGCGCCGTAATTTTTCAGTTTTATTCTGATTGGTTTTTTTCCGTGCTTTGCAAGTTTTATTGATTTTCGAGGTGAGAATGTTAGATGTTTTTTAGCTGAAAACTGATAGTTGTCAGTTACAAATGTTTTTCCGCTGTCTTCCTGGACTCTATCGATTATTGATATTTGATATTTCACATTTACATCGCTGGTATTAATCACTTTAAAACTGGATGTTTTACTTTTTTCGTCGAGAATGGCGCGTTGTGGGAATATCATCGCTGAGTTGGCTATTACGGTTGAGGAGATTGTTATTGCTAATAATATTTTAAGTAGTTTCATGTTACTTCCGGTATAAAAAAAATAGAGGTATTAGCCTCTATTTTCTTGTAAACTGAAATTTATGTAAAAAATCAGTTATGTTTTGCTAGTTGTACACAACAGTAAAATCTACTGATATTACAGGGCTATCAATTACCGTATCGGTAATATCTAAAGAACCTGAAAGGTGGTACGTTTGTGTTCCACCAGTAAGTGTCTCTGCAACAGCGGCCAAACCTAATGATACGGTTGGAGCTGTAGAGTTAGCTAACACAGCGTTATAATCTAAATCTGTGATTGATGCAGCAGTAGAGTCAACATCTATTTGAATAGCTGCTCCACTTGCTCCATTTACAGTTACGATACCTACTTGTGGTGTACCAGATAATGCGCCTGCAACACAACCTACGCCTGTAAGCGCAGCTGAATCATCCATAGCACAGTTACCTGTTACTTTTACTAATGTCCCGAAATCGACAGGTTGATCAACTGTTGCTGATACGTCTGCGACGAAAGCTACATTCGTGTTCACTGTTTGTGTGTCAGCGAATACGCTTCCTGATGCTGCTAGTAATATAGCGGCTACTACTACATTTCTCTTTTGCATAATATTATTCCTTTTATTGTATGCGTTAAAATTATTCCATTAATTCAGTTGTTTTTGGCAACCTAATTAAATAGGAGTTATTGATGCGAAATTCTGTGCTTATGCTTATGTCGTTTAAGTCTTTTTGTTTTACGTTTTTAAAAACAGTTGTTATTCCTTTTGAATTAGAATGAGTTAGACAGTATTTGTCGAACGATTCTCTTTTAGAGATATTTCCTTTACAGAAGGATGTTCCATTTATAGGTGCTCCTATAATTATTGTTTTTTCAATATCATTTAATTTGGTTATTAATTTTATTGTTCTTTGTCCAATGTAATTAAGGATGTTGTTTGCGTCAGTTTGATTTTGATTCTTTTTTATCTGGTTTCTTTGTATTTCAAAAGCTTTTATTTCACCATCTTTGCTGCTTGCATATTTTAAATCGAAATAGTGTTTCGCGATAAAATCTGCATTGTTAGCGTCAGTAGTCCATGTTGTTTTAACTGATATGTCGAATGTGTTGTTGTTGTTTTTTACTACTACAGGGCTAGATGTTTGAGTTTTAATTGAGTCATATAGGGTTTGAAAAAACCTTTGATCGAATGCTTTTTTGATTTCTGAATACTCTGCTTTTTCTAAAAACTTGTTGTCAGCAATGTTTTTTATATTGCTATTTCTTTCGAGGCATTCGAAAGGTAGCGGCCAAGAATTGTCTGATTGGAATCTTAAAAATACACTTTTTCTTTTTTTGTTTTTAACTGTTGGGAATGTCATGTTTGTAATATTGTTGAAAGCTTGTTCGAGAAAAACACCTTTAGGGTGTTCTTTCGTGAACTCAAGATTGGTGGCTTTTCCTTCTTTGTTTGTGTTGAAGGATATCTCTACGCATCCGGATGGTTGGTAGTTGTTTTGTTGGATTTCATTACTGGATGTTGAGATATTGCAAAATAGTAATGCTATTATTGTTAGTTGTTTTGTTTTTAAAATCATAGGATGTGTTCTTTATAAAAGAATTCAAAGGTGGTTGTTATTTCGTTTATGTTTGTAATTTCACTAGGGATTGTTAGTTCGTTTGTGAAGCCATTTACGTGTCCTAGGTTGAGTTCATTGTTTTTAGAGTTGGTTGTTTGTATGCATAATAATGTTGCGTTTTTATTAAATATATTTTGTCCGCAACCTTTTTTGTTCGTGGTTGTTAGTATCGGTATGTATTGTTCAAAATTGTTGTGTTTCACTTTTATGAATATTTTAATGTCTGTAAAAACCTCTTTAATGAATCTTTGTTTTGGGCTTTTGTTTTTTAAAATGAATGTAATACCGTTGTCTTGACCTAGTGGTTTGTCAAAAAAATATAGATTGTTTCTAGATTCTTTTCCTTGCTTTTTGCTAGATTTGGTTTCAGACGGTTTTTCTCCTTCGTATATTTTAAAGGTGTTTCCGAGTCTGCTAACAAGTCTTTTTTTATTGATAAACCAGTTTACTGTTACTGTTGTATTTTTTTTATTTGTATTAATTTTTGTTATATTTATGTGCGACCTTATTATTTCTTCTTTTATTCTGTCTGTTATTACTTTTATTAGGTGTGTGCCATTGTCTTGTACGCTTTTATTGTCATATGATTTAGCTATAGTATCTATTTCATTAAGTGTTGGATGGTTTGTTTTGGCTTCTGTTGTTATTGATTGAGCAAAAATTAATAATATAAAAAATATTGTTTTTATCATATTTGATTTGATTGTGTTTTGTTTGTTTAGTGTTGAATGTTACTTCGATTTAGGTTTTTTGTTGAAATAAATATTATGTGTATGGAGTGTGATAATTTGTTTTGTTTGTTTGTATTAATGTGATTATCCTTTCCTTTTGTGGTGGTTTTGTAGTGGAAAAAAAGAAGAAGAACAGAACTTTTGTTGAAGCAGAAGTTGTTAGAAAAAGTGCTTTTTCGTCATCCTTTGGTATTTTATTGTCTCGTTTAAATGATTTAAATGAAATGATTTTTGTTTATTGTAATTCGATAAAGGAGATGCAAGAAGTGTCTCATGGTAGTTTGATTCCTCATCTTCAGGTTTGCAAAAAAGAGGGTTGTTTGGGTTGTCAGCATGTTCGTTGGAAGCGTTGGTATGATCCATTAAAAGATCAAAGAAAGCGTCAAAGGAATTTTGGTAAAAAGGTTGGTGAAGTGTTTGTTGAGAGTCGTTTTCAGGCTTCGGATATAACAAACCCCTTGCAACAAATGCCGAGAGGTGAAGAGTTTAGAGAGTTGCGAGAAACTATAAAGGCGTTTGAGAGTTTACGTAAGCAGAGGAAGGATATGGTTCGCCATTTAACTAACGCTCTTAGGTGTACATCTAGCCTGGATTCTTGATTAGGGTTATGGGGGCAAGAATACCCTCTATATGTGTGATTTTTGTGTATGGGGTGGGTTTGTTATTTTTCTTTTTTTAAGATATTAATTGTTGATTTCCCTTTGTTTGCTTCTTGTTGGAGAGGGTTAGGGGGGCATGCTTTCCCTCTAATAGAGTCATCTTTGTTTTATCTTTTGGGTTTTCTCCGGTATTTGGTCTTAATTATATGTGATGTTAATAACAAATGGAGTAGCTAATGATTATAAAAAAAGTAAACAAGGAATCTAAGGTTCCACTTAATGCCAAGATCGATGAATCTCTTCAGTCTGATTTGCAACTTTATAGAGAATGTTATAAAGAAGTATTTGAAGATGATATATCGCTGAATGAAGCAGTTGAAGAATTGTTGAAGGCAGTGTTAATTAAGGATAAAGAATTTCAACGTTTTAAAAAGAATAAATAATAGGTTTTTGGTTCAATTGTAATGAAGTGTTAAAAAACGGCAGTGAGTGCCGATTTGACACTTCACCTGTTAATGAGGATATAAAAGAAAATAAATGAGAGCATATTTAATATTTTAAAATAATAAATGTGGTAAATAAAAATGAACGTCCTTGAATATTTAGAACAAGAAAAATACACGAAAGAATTCCTTAGAGATAAGTTATTAACTAAGGTTTTAAAAGAGAGTCAAGTCTCTTATGATCATCAGGACGATGCAAGGCAAGAAATAATGATGTCATGGTTGCTTAATGATGTTAAGGGCGAGTATGGGAAAGATGTTAAATCTGTTGTCTCATTTGCTTTTAAAATTGGGCAACAAGCTTGTTATGGATACAAGCGAAATATGACAGGAGCTCTTCGTATACCAAGACGAATTATTAAAGAGCATAGAGAAAAAGGTGAGAAGCTTGTCACCGATATGGTTGACATTTCAATCGTAAAAGAAGATGAAGTGAATGAAAATATAGAGACTGAAGGTTTAACCAACTTTATTCTTCCCCTCCAAAAAAGTTTGTACCAACTCCCTAAAATCGATCAGAATATTGAGAAAGAATTAAACGAAGGCGAATCGCTAGTTAATGTTATTTATTCTTCTGGATTAGAAAAGCGAGCGCTACAAAGTAAATTAGTAAATTTAACCAAGGCAGATGAATCATATGTGGAACTTGTTTACCAAGAAATCAAAGAAGATTTTGAGTTTGGCGATAGCCAGCCTTCTTTCTATTGATTGTTTTGCTATTGACCTTGGTGTAAAGGGTAGAGTTTATAATGTTGATGAAGTAGATATCCGTATCGTTATTATGCAAATGATAGCTGAAAAGGTTGATATTGAGGAACATAAAAAAGAGATGGTAAAAAAGGCTGACGAGTTTTATAGGAACTTGCCACGCCATGAATTGTTGTTGAGTAAGAAAAAGGAAGTTACCTATATTGATCCAACTAAAGTTTACGAGGATGACTATTGGTCATTGGACGAAAATAACAAATGGATTAAGTTAGTAAAAGCGGGGGATGAAGTGAATTGGTTAGAACACAACCCTTCGCCGATGCCAGTGTTTTTTATATTTGATTATCAATCTTCAATCCAAAGAGAGCTTGCATCATACATTGTAAAATTGAGGGTGCCATTTCTTAAGGTTATTTTTATTGGAGGAGATATAAAAGGAGCTAATGATAAGTTGGGTTACCCTTTAACTTATTTGAATCAAACCGTGATAGATGAATATGATATTAAATATGTGCCTCTTGTTATAAAGCGAGGAAGAGGTGAATTTAAAAACCTTTATAAAAAAATCAGATTCAATTTAGACGAAGTAACTGTGGAAGAAGTTATTGCTGAAATTCAAGGAAAAGAATAATGTTTAAAAAAATAAAGATATTGATGGTTGCTATTGCTTTCTCTTTTGGGGTGTCTGCTGGTTCAGGATTAGATGTTGCTTGTAAGGGGGACTTTTTTAATCCCGTGGCAGATCCTAATTGGAACAATTTTTTTCCGCTAGTGATTTTTGGTAAGTCTTGGGGTGGTTCTAATTCAGACAACCCACCTTTGATGATGACTAGTGCGACTTGTACTTGTCCATCTTTGCTTTTGCGTGGTGCAAGCATGATCGGTTTGAATATCGGATATTGGAGGCCTTTCAAAATAGTAGATATTAGTAAAGTCCCAGGTTGTAGTGTAAGTCTTGGGGGTAAGATAATATTTCCTGGATATGAGCACAATTTAGGCGAAGATTCTGGAAAAGAAGGAGCGTCCATTAAGAGAAATATTCAAGCTTGGAATTACGATGTAATAGGTATACTTGGACTCTTTGAGGCTTTTCTTTGTGGGAATTTCAGTGGAGGGATAGATATCTCTTATGATAGTAATTTAGACCCCTCCATGAATTCTATGCCTACAGGTATGACTGGCGAGAGTGAAGCAGTAACGTTTTTTGTTAAAACGGCTGGTTTGTTAACTCAAGTCCCTTCCATTTTAGCTGATACTGTTGCGAGTTCTGTTTATCACCCTCTTAGTTTTCTGCCTCATTTAACTGGTGCTCAAACTCCTGCATACCCATTTATGAATGTTACTTATAGTCAACCAGGTACATCATATTTAAATTTTAAAATTGTTGTAGACCATCTCTATAAGCAATCGGCGAGAATGATAGAATGGGCAACCATTGGGCCTACAGCGCAATGTTTTGCACATCCATCATACTTTCCTTTAAAAAGTTCTTATAGGTTTAATAGGGTTTACCCATATAACGACAATAGCGATAGGCACTTAAGCATGGGAACACCTTTAATGCTTTGGGATGGAGCAACAAGAAACCCTCCTGGTCAAGATGACTCTACCTTTCTTATTTGGAAGGCGCATCAATGTTGTTTAAAACTAATTCCTTAGGATTGAAATGTTAAAAAAAATAGCGCTTGCCTTATTTGTTTCTCAGGGTTTATTGGCACAAAGTAGTATTGATGACGCTCGTGGGTTGATTTTAAAGGCTCATGAGAATTCGACAAAGTATGACTTTTCGAAAAAAATCGAAGATGCTAAGAAATTAGATACATCTCAGTATAATTTGTCGTCTTTAAAGGATACTATTTCAAAGCAAACTTTAGGTGAAGCTGATTTAGGTGCTATGGTGGAAGGGTTTGCTGAAGTGATTGCAAAAGATGGTGCTACCATGAACCAGTTACAACAAATAACAGGTATTGCAAGTGTTCAAGATGCTAAGAAAAGACAAGAGACAATGGATTTCTTGGGAATATCAGAAGCTCGTAATCACATGTATATCTTTATAAGTTATTCGATGCCCGAGGATATGATTAAAGCTTATGCTAGAGAGGCATTATGGTCTGGTGCAAGCTTAATTATTAAAGGATTAAAAGAAGGCGAGACATTCAAAGAGTTTATAAACAAGAAAGCTAAGGCTCTAATTGAAAACAAGGGGTATACAGCAGCATTACATTTCGATCCGCGTTTGTATGACGCGTTTGAAATTGATTATGTCCCTACAATCGTTATTGCTGATGAAAACCATATTGAATATTGTGACCCATCAAAAGAGCGGGTTGTTGAATTTAACAAAACAAAAAAATGTAAATCAAGACCGTCTGATAGGTATATTAAAATCTCCGGCGCAGTAACACTAGATTATGCGTTAGAACAATTCATTGAAGAAGGTACATTCGCTAAGCAAGCGCAAGGTCGCTTAGATTCTTTAAGAGAGAACATAGGCAAACCTGATTATACAGAACAAAAAGCAAAGTATGACTTTGATGATAAATTACTTCCTCATCAAAAAGAAAAAATTTACAGTGAATATTCTAAATTCGGAAACGTTATAGAAACAGAACATGGCATCAGCGTTGTTCCTTTTGCTCCACCAGAGCGAACAGGAGTTCATTTTAAACGAAAAGAGACAAAATAACCCCTCTATATTTGCCCCTTAAGAACCTATTTAATTCGGATCACTACACTCGAAATTAAATAGGTTTTTTTATGCTAAAAACAATACTTACAATATCACTGCTACTCATATCAACTATGAGCCATGCTGTCACGCGTACAGGAATGAACTGTACCAAGGAAATACGAGATGTTTGTGTTGATAGTGGTCGACGCAATGTAGGCGGCACAATGATGTACCTCAGTGAAGTTGACCCTGCGCGAACGGATAATTGCTGGGAGAGACAGAAGGTCTATCAATGTATAGACAATGATTATGTTGAACGTGTTTATACTCATACGGGTTCGGGTAGCTACTCATTGGAAGCTACAGGTTTGGGAAAGTGTGCCCAAAGAACCAGTAATATAGGTTTGTCGAGAGTTGCATCGAATTATGTTGATAACAGTTTTGATAGTGCATATTCTGGTGGTGATGGCGAATGGACTGAACGAAGAAGCGCATATTTTGCAGAATATGGTTATAAATTCAATTGTCCGAGTGGGCCAAGTTTGCAAGCAGGCCCTGCTCAAAACTCCACTAAATCAAGTTTTGATTCTGATGCTATAGCACTCAATTGTAAGAAAAACGCTGGATGGGATAATGTAAATTCCTCAACTTCACTTACTAGCGCATATCATGGAATCGGTGGTGTAACGGCATCTTTTGGAAGAGCCCTTGTTGTGGATTCAGAGTGGAGGTGTACAACGTCAGTGTCTTCATCTTGTTCTGCTTCCGATATTATAAATTGCCCTATTGTAGGTTACGAATGTGTCGGCGGCGAAAACTCTAATAACGCGAATGTAGTGCCGCTTGGTACGTGTGATTACGCAAACGAAATACGAATTTGTGATGTTAATGCTGCTCCTGTTTGTGATTCCCCTATTGATTCTTGTGAGTTTGCTCATTCATCTGTAAATATTTTTCTAGACCCTTTTGTAGCTATTGGCGGTGGCGTAGTAAGTGGTGTTGATATTGGCGACACGAAGAAATACACGTGTTATGAAGGTACTTCCGAAACCTGTGACAGGGGTGCTGGATATAGTTCATGCCAATGGTCATATTATGATAGTTGTGTTTTTGATTCGGCTATAGTGGCTTCTGAGAATACCCATCCTGATAATAATGGTGTTATGCGTAATTACGGTCAATGTAAGAGTTACCAAGATCATTATGTGTGCCCGTCTGAAACGATAGTAGTTTGTGATGATGTTATGAACTCTTGTGGTAGTCCGACAGTAGTTGCGTCCACACCTAATTCGGCTGGTTATATAGAGCATTGGGTAGATGAGTTTATTTGTTATAACGGGGCTATAGATGAAAACTGTAACGACCCTGATGGCAATAGCTTTATTGGTTGTACGAAGGTAGGTGCAACTTGTACTGAATATGATAATGCGAACAATACGAACTCTGGTGCGCCTTATGGTACGTGTACTAAGTGGGTCGATGATTATATATGTGCTAATGATGCAACTTACATCTGTGATGGAGCATATCAAGATTGTAGGTCTCCTGTTATAAGACCTGGCACACAAGATTATACAGACCCTTATTCTGGTGGAAATGAAATTGGTTTTGAATCACCTATAGAGACAGATCGTATTGATGATTTTTATTGTTGGACTGGGGATGTTGATGAAGTCTGTTCTATTTCTGACTCCCTAGATAAGACTCAATGTAATTGGACAGGGTATCAGTGTCACGATTATGAGCCTGAGAAAGACACACCGAACTGGTTTGACGGAAGGGATTATGAGACGTGTGTTGATTGGACAGATAATTGGGTTTGTCAAAACCATGTACAGAGTGATTGTTCTAATGAATATACTGACTGTGGCCCTGTTGACTTTGAAGAAGGTGTTCCTGGCGAAGTTACTGATTGTTTAATTGAGTCACGTGATGCTGAAGTTGCATACTCGACGTGTCTTTATAATGGCGGCACTAATGATGGCGTCCCTGCAACTTGTAGGGCTGCACACCCAGCGGTTTCTTGTGTGGATTCAGAAGGGAATACAGTTGTAACTAATCCTGATGATGTGTGGCTAGATTGGACTGAAAAGTACGTCTGCTATACAGGCGATTTTATTGAGTCATGTGAGGATGTTTCTCCAGCGTCAGATATAAAACAGTGTCAAAAAACAGGTTTTACGTGTTTAGTTGATGACCCAAACAATAAGGCACCTCATATAATTGATGGAAGGAATTACGGGACTTGTGTCGACTGGATCGATAGATACGTTTGCGGAAGTGAGACTTATATCGAGTGTGATACTGATTATGAGCTATGTACTTCTATTGTAGTGGATGAGCAGATTGAAAACCTTGATGGCGTGGAAACATTCAGAAGAGAGACAGAGTATTGTTATACAGAAGAAGTAAATAAGACTCAGTGTGTTTTAGATGAAGATAAATGTTGGTTATATGATGAAGGGGTAACGTGTGACCAAAAAACGTGGCAAAGAGATTATGATTACCAGGTGTGTATTGACTTAGGTGGTTCAGTAGCAACGTGTGAACTAGCTAACCCACCAGTTTCATGTCGAGTAGAAGTGCAGTGTCCTGTAGGTGATAGATTTGGTGTGGATTGTCAATTAGATTGGGATGCGCATGATGCTGCGATGCTTGTTTGTTTGTCTGATTCAACTAAAACGGTTGGAGATTGTGAGCTTACAGCGCCTTTGCCAGCCTGTGAATTGGAAGAAATACCAGAAATAGATTGTCCTCATTCTGGTTTTACCTGTCATGATTCTGATTTCAACATGACAACTCAGGAGGCAATGGATAATGATTTTGAAGGGCGGAATTACGGATATTGTGTTGAATGGACTGATAGGTTTACTTGTCCTCAATTCCAAACCCAGGATTGTACTGCGTCTATTGATAAAACAGACTGTGGCCCACTTGGTTACGTAGAAATTAGCAATGTTCAAGACGGTCAAGCGACAGACTATACAACGGTGCTTGAATGTGTTGAGTCGAATGCACCAGATTGTAATGTAGACCCTGCATGTGAGCTTGTGTCTATGGAATGTGCCGAAACATCCACGGAGCTCTGTAGGATGAAAGAGCAGGTATGGTCTTGTACGATAAATAGAGATGACTGTGTGGAATGGTCAAGTTCTTGTGCGGCTCCGCCTTCTTATGATTACGGTGAGAATAATGAAAGTGCTAATAATATTGCGGAATTTATAGCGAAAGCTTCTGTAGCAAAAATGGTATCTGATAATACTACTATGGATGCTGGTGCTATAAGAATATTTGCTGGTAAGGATCGTTGGTGTAGAACGATGGATAAGGCGCACGTGCAAGCTATGATTGCTGCGGCGTTAATTATTATCTACTGGACTGGTGATTATGACTTATTAAGTTTTGTGATGACTTGGAGTCCTTTGCTTATGATCGATTATGATTGTTGTAAGGTCGACAGGTCTGCTCAGATTAGTGGTCAAGGGATGGGTGCTTCGACAACATGTGATCCAAACAATGAGGATTGTAGTGGTTACAGCGGCGGTATTTTAGAAATGCTGGTTTGTAGTGAGGAAGAGACGGAATTATCTAAATCACGTGGCGCTAAAAATGTAGTTGGGTCAATTGGGAAATTTTGTAGTGTCGATATTATTGGCTTTTGCTTAGAAGATACGTACTCCTTTTGTGAATTTGATAACTTGTTTTCCAGAATTGTTCAAGAGCAAGGTAGGGAGCAGATTGCCAACGCATTGACGAAAGGCCCAGTTGCTGCGGTTGAAGAGTTGATGAACTTTCCATATTACACGTCAACGCCAGGAGGCGGATGGAACTTAACAGAGGTTAATGGTAATAAGGTTGCTTTCTGGTCGTGGGATCAGTCATGTAACAATTATAATTTAAACCTTAACCCTCCAGAAAATGTAACTGATTATTTACCTCCGGTTTGTCCTTATGCGGATGAAGTTCATATTGTGTCTTGTGAGGGAAATCAGTGCTTTCACTTACCGGATGCGCCATATACTACTGAAAGTGCAGGGGCACCATTTAGCGCACCTGCCACTACGGGATATACGGATTATGATGATGTTTCTATAGCGAATCCATTTATGAGTGAGAGTTTCGCGTTAACTAAGTCAATGTATGTCACAGGTATGTGTGGGAGCTCTGTCGTCGACGGTTATGACCAAGGTCTTATCTATGCGAAGGATTCATGGTTATTGACTGATTGGGTTCTTTTTGAAGCGCCTTCAAAATTAATGAGTGGTAGTGATGTAATAGACACTATTCTTGGTGTGCAAATCCAATGGGGGGATGGGGTAACAACAAATATGAGCGCTTACTCTAATGGCTCAGGTTGGTATGCAAATAAATACTATTATGGTGCTAGTTCTGCGGCGGGATTTGTAGTTAAAGCGACACTGTTTGGTTCATCAGGGAATTCATATATAACTGAAGTAAATATATTGGTAACTGATGCATCGACAGCGCCTTCTAATATTAATGATAATACAGGAGCAGGGAGGGTCTACTTTACTGGGCAAGCAGGTTTCTCTTCAATTAATGATTGTGAATATAAAATAAGTGCTTACCCACATAACTCTGGAGCCACAACTCAGATTGGGTACGATATTAATTGGGTGACAAATTCATTTACGCCTAAATGGAGTAGTTTTGAGTATTCTGTCGGTAATAATGTAGTTATACCTTATGAAATGACAGGTGGTACGACAGGCGTTTCTACAGTGAAAATTAAAATTAACAATGTGGAATATGACTTGCCTAAAGATACTGGAGGTAGTGAAGTCTCTATTGGTGGATTGTCATTCATTGGTTCTTGTAGCGATATATTTTACAGTTGTAATTTTAGAGCATACACAAATTTGATGCTAGAACTAATGCCGTGGGGTAATGGTGAAGAGCCGAATTGTAGAGGGTTCTCTGTTGATGAAATCGAAGCACTAGATTTTGGGGCAATGGATTTGGATGAATGGATAGCGACGATGCTGCCTGATCCGCCAAGTGAGGCTGATATAGAAGCGCAAGCTTCAGGTAGCGCGACATCTAAAGAGGCAGCGTTAAAAGGCGGCGCTCAAGTCTCAAATGGATTTGTTAAGGCTATTTATTATGATGAAATTACTGCTCATCCTAGAGAGTCGTTTACCTTCCAGGCGATTGAAAGTTTTAAAATCAATGAAGATGTAGAAGAAGTATTTAATCGGGTTGTTGTTAACTGGGGGGATGAAGGCAACACTTTTTATGATATGAATTACAATACATCCACTGGTTTTACAGCGACAAAAATTTATAACAATACGAGTGGTACAGCAGGGTTTAATGTGCAGTTTGCTTTATATGCAAATAGTGGTCGAATATATAACACCAGCGTAAAAATATTGATTGGTTATGGAAGCAATACAAAAGATGTCTTGAAGCATCTTGGTGGTGGTGAAATAGAAATCAAAGATTTCTCCATTACGACGACAAGTGAGTCTAGTCTTGCTGATAGTCAAGGGGTTCCATAATGTTCGCTGGACGTAAAGATGCGCTTGGATTAATGAGCGTAGCATCAGGTTTTATTGCCACAAGCCCTTTGTTTGCAGGTTTTCCTTTAAGCCCTTTCTTAACCGCGACAGTAGGTGGTGCGGCATGGTTGGGGTGGCGAACATCAGAATCATTTCGTGAAAGGTTTATAGATAAAACTAAAACCGAAGGTTTTATTATAAGAAGTGACGAGACTTTTGATGTTACAGAGGATGAGTCCATACTTCTTGGTGTTACTACTGATCATCATAAAGAGTTGCGTGTAGAATATGGCTTTCTACAGCGACATACTGCAATTATTGGGCAGTCAGGTGTTGGTAAGACAACTGTCGCAGAGTTCATACTTTGGTCACAAGTAGCTAGAGGTGGCGGTTATATTTTTGTCGACCCTAAGTTAGACACTGACCAAAAAAGTAAAATGTATTACATGGCAAAAATTCTTGGAAGAGAAGATGAGTTTTTTGTAATAAACGTTAATGAGCCTCATAACTCAAATAGTTATAATCCCATACTTGCAGGTGACCCTGATGAGGTTGCCTCGCGATTGATGAACTTGGTTCCTTCTACCGAAGGAAATGCCGGAGCAGATCATTACAAACAAACTGCAACTTACGCATTAACAGTGATAGTTGCTGCGCTTCAGCGAGCAAATAAACTTTATACTTTTGGGGACTTGTCAATATTATTGCAGTCATCGCAAGCAATAGAAAGGCTTTTGAGGTTGGTTCCAGAATCAGGTGAAAAACGGAGTCTTGAGATATTTATCGATCAGTTTAGGAAGAAGACTAAGGATGGCTCTCAAATTGATACTGATAGATTGAAAACAACTTTGGGTGGTATTGCAGGAAGAATAGCTCTTTTTGCTCAAGGAAAGTTCGGAGCGGTTTTTAATACTGTAAATCCGGATGTCGACCTATACGATATCGTCCTGAATAAAAAAATGTTGTACGTTCAGTTGCCCACCATGGGCAAGGATGTAGCCGCTTTGAACTTAGGTAAGATGGTTATTTCTGATTTACGTTCAGCATGTGCTCGTCTTCAGGAATTACCTAAGTCAGAAAGACCAAACCCCCCGTGTATAGCTCTGCTCGATGAATTTGGATCTATAGTAATGGAAGGTGTAGCACGACTTTTTGAACAAGCACGATCCGCTGGTATAGCACTGCTTCCGGCATTTCAGTCGTTCGGTTCTTTGCGTAAAGTAAGCCCTGATTTTGCTGAACAAATCATACAAAACACATGGAACAAAATAATATTCAAATTCGGTAGTTCTGAGGCAGAAGAAGCCGCCGAGTTGCTAGGAAAGACGATTGGCTATGCACATAGTTTGGCTTATTCCGAATCCGAAAGTAGTGGTTCTCAATTGTTAAGAACAGACCCTAATGCTACTGATAGTGATGGAGCTGGTCTTGGTGAAACATGGCGAGAACAAGAGGAATTTAGAGTAGACCCTGACAAGATAAGGGCTTTAGGTATGGGTGAGGCTTTCTGTATGATAGGGCCACGGTGTTATCATATAAAAACTCCAATGCTTAATTTTCCACAGGACTTACCTGAACATGTTTTAGTTAAGCCTAAGAATGTAATACCTAGAGATAAGGTTCCTTTGAATTTTGATGAGAAATACAAGCAGTTCTTGATGGGGTTTTCTGAAGATCAGTCTGTTGAAGATAAAAAGTCACAAGATAAAGTCGAAGGTGGGGATAAAATAGAACCTAGTGAGCCTGAGAAGGGTGTTGACCAGAAAAATCCGAGTGCTGATGCAAAACCACAACAGGAAAACGTAAAGAAAAAAATAAAGGTTGTGTCTCCAGTCGTTAAAGGTGGGGGATAAAAAATAATGACTACTATTTTAATTTATTTTGCTGGGTTTTGTTTGTTTATAGCATTTACTACTATGATACCTGGTTTGAAAACTATAATCACACCTATATGGGCAGGTTTGGGTAGGGGATTTATCTTAATGATTACCTGGTCGTGGGGTTGGATTGTGTTTGTTGTTAAAGGAGTTTATTCAGCACACATGGAAGTAATTAGGCATTTTATTCTATCTGAGGATGAAGTAGATATTAAGCGTAGGATGAACAAAAAATAGTCGCACGATGCGACTATTTCGATTCAACTAATTACTAATTACTAATTACTTTTGACTTTCTTTTTCTGTAGAGAATTAACAGGGTCAGGAGTAGGCTTGAAAAACCTAGAGAACCACCTCTAGACTCTAGAACCTTTTCGTCGGCCTGTCCATCATTGAAGGACACATTCATTGAAGTATTGTTGAACTGCAATGTGTCGTCGGTAGAAGATATGTTAATACTAAGAGACTCTTCATCTTCTTCAAATACTGAATCTACAACTGACATTACATTAAAACTTGCAGATGTTTGACCTTCAGCGAAAGTAATAGATTGCGTTGATAACGCTATATCTGCATTGGTCGCTGTTCCTTCAATAACGTTTATGTTAATTGTAAATTCACCGTCTGAACCGTTAGTTCGGGTGATAGTTACATCCTGAGATTCACCTTCGTTATTAAATGTAATAGAAGTAGAATCTAAGTTGAACATTCCTGAAGATGGTGGCACTTCGTTATCATTGATATTAAAGGTGATCTCTGAAAATATTGATGGCTCATAAGCTAAAGGGTTTGCGTTATAGAAATCTTCTATTTCAATATATAAACTGTGTTCTGTTATCCCTTCATAGGTATTATTTTCTGAAATAGTCATTATGGTTGTTACTTCATTCTCACCTTCTGAGAAAGTTAAAATTTCTGTTTCAATACTAACTCTGTCGCTAGCAGGAGTTAATTTTAATACGACAGTCCCCTGAATATCACCAACCGTTGTTTCTCTTGTAAATGTTATTGATTCACTGCTACCTTCTTGAATTGATATTGGGTAGGCAATTTTAAACTCGCCGTAAGTTGGTTTAAGGGAGCTTTCAGAGATAGCTATGGGAGATAAATAACCTGATCCAAGTTCTATTTGGTTGTCTAGGTTTAATATTTCAAGTATTGCTGTTTGCCCTTCGTTATATATCCCGTTATCTTTTACAGAAATAGTCACTTCTGCTTCACTTTGGCCTTCGGTGAAGGAAATAGTGCTAGATGATAAGGCTATTTGAGTCTGTTCTAAGTTGTTTAGCGTGTGAAGTTCTAATTCAATATCGACATCGCCAGTATTAAAATCTTCTCTTATAATCTTAGCCGTTATAGATTCGCCTTCGTTAATACTTAAAATAGGAGAGGAAAAACTGAACGTTCCTTTTCTTGAGTCATTATCTAATATTGTAATAGTATGTTCTTGTGTAGTTATAACTCCATTACTTGGGGTTGAGATAATTATTTTGAACTTTTCATTTGGCTCTATGTTTTCATCTTCTGTAATTATCACCTCAATTTTTTTTGTGCTGCTATCACCATGCGACCATATTAACTCGCCGGATGTTGAAGTATAATCATCTGAAATGTTGTTTGAGGTTGAATTAACATTGATTGATTGGTAATTCACTGTTAATTCACCATCAGACCCGTTACTTCTAGTGATTGGGATCTGAATTGTTTGAACATCAGCATTGGATGGGTTTGGTGTTAGTTCGTTAACCTCTCTATCTATCAATGGAAGAGATATATCTCCAGAGTTTTCTACTCTTCCGTTTTGCTGGTATGAGCCAGAATCACAATATGCAACACTTCTTATAATACCGTTGTGTGAACTTA
>Ga0105356_10000643_pt1 | contig 33532 bp, 34 predicted proteins | sample GOMGulsemesocosm_3_FD_83502 | JGI IMG/M metagenome (GOLD analysis project Ga0105356, IMG submission 83502) | Methane-oxidizing microbial communities from mesocosms in the Gulf of Mexico - GOM9D Gulf of Mexico | ecosystem: Environmental > Aquatic > Marine > Cold seeps | place: Gulf of Mexico...
AGAAAATGCACTTTTAAAAGCATTTCTAAAAATTAATATTGATTGTAAAATAATTCTTTCTGGACGAACCGATAAAGAAGTCCATGCCTCAGGACAAGTATTTAATACTAATATTCCACTTCATTGGAAAAACAATTTCATAAAATTACAAAATGTTTTAAATCAACTCTTGCCTTCTAGTATAAGAATTAAGAGCGTTATAGAAGTGAAAAAAGACTTTCATTCACGCTTTGATGCAAAAAAGCGTGTTTACAGGTATTTAGTAAGTACAAAAGAAAAAAATGCTTTTTCATATAAGTATATTTCTTATGTAAAAGAAATCAATGAAGAATTAATAAAAGAAGCCATAGCAGTTTTTGTAGGTATTCATGATTTTACTTTATTTCATAAACAAGGAAGCGATAAAGAATACTTGGTTCGAGAAATTTTTAAAACGAGTTTTTATAAATACAAAGATATTTATGTTTTTAAATTTACAGCCAATTCTTATTTACGTTCGCAAATCAGACTAATGGTAGGTTTTTTACTAGAAATTTCTAGGGGTAAGTTAAGTATAGACGACTTAAAACTTCAAGTTCAAAATAAGCACTGCTTTTTCAAAAAACCAGCGGATCCCTACGGTCTTTATTTATCGAAAGTGATTTATTAAGTGTTTTTTCAAAAAAATAAGTTTTATACTTTAAACGATATAAAAAAACGTACAACCTTAGTACCATTATTTTTTGTATTTTTTTTCACTATTTCTTCTATTTTATTAGCCGCGTATTTCTTAAAAAATAAACTAGAAGACGATATTTATGCTCTTGAACAACAAAAAAAAATAGAAAGTGAAGTTGAGCTTAAAGAATTTAGATTAAGTATTGAAGAAGACTTAACTTCCTTGCATCGTGACATTCAAAATCATTTAAAAGAATCAAGTTCTGAATTAATAGGTTTTATTAATGCAAAAAAAACATCTTCCTCTTTTGTTGCTCAAGATCTTAGTACATATATACCTTATTTAGAGAATAAAAATAATATATTTTTTGTTTTGTTTGAAAAAGAAAAAAGATCTGTTTTGTTCGGAAAAAAAATTCTAAAAACAGTAGAAGGTATGTATTATAAAAAGAAAGTGCCTTCTTTCTTTTCAAAAGAATTTTTGAAAGATATTTCAAAAAATGGGAAAAAAGATGTTTTCTTATACGAAGACAAAAAACATCTTTTATTGTCCCATTTTACGTCTCTAAAATCTTTATCCTGGGAGCTTGGTGTTTTCTCTCCTTTTTTAGATAAAAAAATTCAAATTTTAAGTATTTTAAAGAAAAAAGTATATGAAAAAAGTAAGAATGTAAAAGGTCATTTTATTTTATTAAATGATAAAAAACAAAGTGTTTATAATTATTACGGACAAAATAAAGAAATAGCAATTAAAAATATCTATGATTTTACTTATGATGAAAAAAATGTACATGAGTTAAAACCTTATTCTTTACGTTTGTTACTAAAAAAAGATTATCTGCCTTCCTCCTTATTTTTAATAAAAGAGGGTTTCTATAACGCTATACGTTATACAGCAGTGGGGATTATTGTTGTCTCTTTATTGTTATTACTTTTTACTATCTTATTTACGCGATTTTTATACAGAGTTTTTCATTTACATGATTTACGATTAAAAGGTAAAAATAAGTTATATAAACAGTTAAAAGACAGATATGCTCTCGCTATTATTGCCTCGAATGATAGTTTATGTGATATTGATTTAGAAAAGAACAAAATCTTTTTTTCAAAAAAATGGGAGGATACCTTTTTTTATGATAAAAATAAAATAAATTCTATTGATGACTGGCATGAGCTAATTCATGAAGAAGACAAAATAAAGGTCAAAGAGCTTTTTACTGAACACTTAGAAGGAAAACATAAAAAATTTGTTGTTGAGTACAGAATTAAACAAAAAGACGGAATATATAAATGGGTTTTAGCTCGTGGAGAAATATTTAAAAATAAAATGAATAAAAATATAAGAATGTTAATGACTCTTATGGATATTGATGAAAGGAAAAACCTTTTTAAAGAACTTTCTAATATAGAACAACTTGTAGAATCAGGAAGAATAGTAATTTTTAGATGTTTAAACAATGAATCCTTTTTATTAAAAAGTATTTCTTCTAGTATTTCTTCTTATGGTTATGACAAAAAAGAATTTAGTGAACATAAAATTAAATATTTTGATTTTATATTTGAAGACGATCTCTTAGAATTTAAAGCCTCACTTAAAGATGCAATTGAGAGAAACCTAAGTGCCTTCTCAACCATTTATAGAGTGAAAGAAAAATCTGGTTTAATTAAATGGGTTTTTTCACGTATTGTTTTGATTAAAGATCATTCAAATGTTGTAACAGAATTTTATGGATATATAAATGATATAAGTCAGCAAAAACTCAATGAAAAAGAATTAAAAGAAAAAATCAAAAAAGAAGTAGATAAAAATATTGAAAAAGACAGATTATTAGTACACCAGAATAAATTAGCTTCTATGGGTAAAATGTTAGGAAATATTGCCCATCAATGGAGACAACCTTTAAATAATATTTCTTTATTGATATATTTTGTACGTGACCATTATTTTGAAAAAACGTTTACAAAAAAAGAATTAAATGAAAATATAGATCATATAAAGTTTCAATTGGATTTTATGTCAAATACCATTGATGATTTTAGAAACTTTTATTTACCGACAAAAAATAAAAATACTTTTACTATTAAAGAATCTATTAGAACAGCGTATCAAATCATTAAATCTGAGTTCGATAGTTCTAAAACAAACTTAGAACTAAATTTCACAGATATTGAAGTTCACACGTATAAAAATGAGTTTCAACAAGTTATTGTAAATATTCTTAGTAACAGTCATGATGCAGCAAAAGAAAAATTAAAAAAAGAACCTTTTTCTCCCATTGTTAAAATTATAATAGAAGAAAGTAAAGACAGTATCAAAATTGAAATTGAAAATAATTGTGGAAGGGCAAGTTCTGAAGTTATAAAAAGAATGTTTGAACCTTATTTCACCACAAAGTTTGAAAATCAAGGTACAGGAATTGGTCTTTATATGTGTAAAGTTATTATTGAGAAGAATATTAAAGGCTCAATAAATGCATATAATACGCAAGAAGGTGTTAAATTTATTATAGTTTTACCTAAATAGGAAAATTTTAGTTATAATACAAACTAAATGATGAAAATATGGAGAATATGAATGAGCGATTATAAAACTAGAGTTTTATTAGTAGAAGATGAAGAACTTGCGAGAAAAACTTTATCTTTTTATTTAAATACAATCTTTGACGAAGTTTTAGTTGCATGCGATGGAGAAGAAGGTATTAACCTTTTTAAAGAGCAAAGCTTTGATTTAGTACTAACAGATATTAGAATGCCTAATAAAGATGGTATTACAATGATTGATGAAATGTTAGCATTAGTTAGCGATCAACGCTTCATTATCGTATCTGCTTATAAAAATGAAGATGATTTATTAAAATTAATTAACTTAAAAGTCTTAGGTTATTTTGTTAAACCTCTTAATATTGATGATATGATGGACATGCTTCAAAAAGCAAAAACAGAGCTTTTAGCAGATAAAGAAGGGCAAGATAAAAAAGACAATGATGAAATTGTTAAACTAAATAAAACTTACTCTTATAAAAAAGGTAGAAATATCTTGTATAGAAATGGAGAAAGTGTAAAACTTTCTAATAAAGAAAGTCAAATATTAGTAACATTAATTTCAGATATTGGGGAAGTTATCTCCGTTGATTCTTTTAAATTAAAAGTTTGGGACGATCTTACTACATCTGATAGTGCATTTAGAACAGTAATGAAAAGATTAAAAGATAAAATTAAAGACAATGACTTTATTGTTTCTCATAAAGGTTATGGGTACATTATAGATTTACCTTTATAAGAAGGACTTTTAAGACATAAAAAAAGGTAGAAACAAATGTTTCTACCTTTTTTTATGTCTAAAATACTTTATAAAAGACCTGCTTCTTTAAAGTATTTTTTTGCGCCTTTATGAAGAGGTGCAGATAAGCCATCCAATAAAGAGGCTTTAGTAATATTAGCATAGGCAGGATGCAGTTTTTTAAAAGCATCAAAGTTTTCTAGAATTACTTTTACCAATTCGTAAATGGTTTCATTTTTTACATCGGTACTTGCAACTAAAACAGCCTTTACACCAAAAGTTTCAATTTTTTTGTTGTTATTTTTATACATGCCTGCTGGAATACTTGCTTTGGCAAAATAAGGATATTTTTTTAATAAAGAATTAATGGTTTTACCTTTTAACGGTATGATTCTTGCATTAATTGAATCTGTTGCAATTTTTATATTAGCATTTGGATGTCCTACTATATAAAAATAAGCATCGATTTTATTGTCTCTTAATGCATCAGGCATTGAAACTGCATTTAACGAACCTGCATATTTAAGCTGTGCTTTCGTAATATTATTTTCTTTAAAAAGAGCAAGAACCGTTCCTTCTGTCCCTGAACCTTTGTTCCCAATATTAATACGTTTATTTTTTATATCTTTTAAGGACTTAATTTTAGAATCTTTTGTAGATACTAGGGTTAATAACTCAGGATATATAGCCATAACCGAGCGAAGTTTTTTTACTTGTTTTCCCTTAAATTGTCCATTTCCTCTTGACGCTTGGTACACAACATCACTTTGCGCAATTCCTAAGTCAAGTTCAGAGTTTTTAATGCTGTTGATATTGTAAACAGAAGCTTGAGTCGCTTCAACCGAGCATCTAATTTTAACCGTTTTACTAAGTTTATTCACCATTCTACAAATGGCTGCTCCTGTTGGGTAATATGTTCCCGTTAACCCACCCGTACCTATGGTAATTCGCTCTAAAGCAAAAGCAGGGTTACATAATAAACTTAAGATTGCAATTGTGCCAAGTTTTGTCATACTTACTCCTAGTTATTTTTATAATAATATTATCTTATCTTATATAAGATTTAAGTTGTATAAATAATACTAAAACAACAAAAAATATTAAGAAAAAGACTTCGTTATTTTAAGTTAAAAAATTTGTAAATATAATAAAATTGCTATGCAAATGCTACGTTTAGTCTATATACTATTTGTTGAAAGTTTAATTTAGTTTAATTATTTAAATGATATTAAATTACCAACATAATTCAAAAGGACAAAATATGAACGTATTAAAAATTGCTTCTTTAAGTGTAGCTTCTTTAGCTCTAGCTGCTACTGTATCAAGTGCTGATACTTTATCGAATGTTAAAAGTAAAGGTGTTTTAAATTGTGGTGTTTCTACTGGAATCCCTGGTTTCTCTACTACTGATTCAAAAGGTGTTTGGAAAGGGTTAGATGTTGATTTTTGTAAATCAGTAGCTGCTGCTGTTTTAGGAGATGCTTCTAAGGTTAAATATATTCCTATGACTGCAAAAGAAAGATTTGTTGCTTTAGCTTCTGGTGAAATTGATTTATTAGCTCGTGCATCAACTTGGACTGCAACTAGAGATACTTCTTTAGGTGTTACATTTGCTGGTGTTAATTATTTTGATGGTCAAGGTTTTTTAGTTAATAAAAAACTTGGTGTTTCTAAAGCTTCTGAATTAGATGGTGCAACATTTTGTATCCAAGCTGGAACTACAACTGAACTTAACTTAACAGATTATTTTAAATCAAATAATATGGAATATAAAGCAGTTACTTATGATACTTCAGGACAAACTGGTGATGGATTTAAAAAAGGTAGATGTGATGCTATTACTTCTGATGCATCTCAATTAGCTGGTATTAGATCTAAAATGGATAATCCTGCTGGATACGTTATTTTATCTGATATTATTTCAAAAGAGCCTTTAGGACCTGTTGTTAGACAAGGTGATGATAAATGGTTTAATATTGTTAAATGGACTATGTATGCAACATTACAAGCTGAAGAATCTGGTGTAACTATGCAAAATGTAGATGCACAAATGAAATCTAATAACCCTAGTGTTCAAAGATTATTAGGTGTATCTGGTAAAACTGGTGAAAACTTAGGTTTAGACAATGCTTGGGCTTACAGAGTAGTAAAACAAGTTGGAAACTACGGTCAATCTTATGATATGCATGTTGGAAAAGATTCTCCTTTAGATATTCCTAGAGGATTAAATAAATTATGGAACAAGGGTGGTTTAATGTACCCTATGCCAATTAGATAATTAACTTAAAAAAAAGGGCTTTGCCCTTTTTTTTTGCATGTACTAATAATAAATTTATATCTTTGAGGTAAAAAATGAAAAAAAATAAAAAAACTTCTCTCTTTTCTAAGGGATTTTTTAATAATCCAGAAAATAGAGCAGTTATATATCAAATTGTTACATTAGGATTAGTAATACTTTTTACTATGTATTTAGTAGGAAACTTATTTGACAATGTAGAAAAAAGAGGTATTACGACTGGGTTTGCATTCTTAGATGAAGCAGCTGGTTTTGGTGTAAGTCAAAACTTGATTGAATATAATGATGTAAGCTCAACCTATGGAAGAGTGTTTGTAGTTGGGGTATTAAATACCTTATTGGTATCAGCTATTGCATTAGTTGCTACTACTATTATTGGATTAATGATTGGAATTGGACGTTTATCGTCTAACTGGCTGATTTCAAAATTGTGTATGGTTTACGTAGAGATATTTAGAAATATTCCTATTTTATTACAAATTTTATTTTGGTATAACGTTGTTTTAGCAGCGCTTCCAAGTCCAAGAAAAAGTATGGTATTTTTTGAGCATGCATTTTTAAATAACAGAGGTTTTATTCTTCCTAAACCACTTCTAGAATCTAATGCTATTTATATTGGTTTTGCTATTTTAATCGCCTGTGCCTCTGTATTTTATTTAGTACGTTGGTCTAAAAAAAGACATGATGAAACTGGGGAAGAATTTCCTATTTTTAAAGTATCATTAAGTATTTTGGTATTGGCACCACTTATTGTGTATTTTGTTTCTGGGCAACCAATATCTGCTGATTATCCAGCACTAAAAGGTTTTAACTTTAAAGGTGGTTTTACTATTATTCCTGAGTTATTAGCACTTGCTTTTGCTCTAAGTATTTATACTGCAACCTATATTGCAGAAGCTGTACGTGCTGGTATTGAATCAGTGCCAACGGGACAAAAAGAAGCGGCTAAATCTTTGGGTTTAAAAGATCACATTATTTTACAAAAAGTAGTTCTTCCACAAGCCCTAAGAGTTATTATTCCTCCTGTTATTAATCAATATTTAAACTTGATAAAAAACTCCTCCCTAGCAACAGCTATAGGATATCCTGAGATAGTAACACTGTTTTCAGGTACTGCACTAAATCAAGTAGGACAAGCCATTGAAATTATTCTAATGACTATGGCTGTGTATTTAACATTTTCAATTGTAATATCCGTTGTTCTTAACTGGGTAAATGCAAAAATTCAAATAAAGGGGAGATAAGATGGCTATTTTTGAATTAAAAGAAGCAAGAGAAGCTCCTGCAGATACAAAAGGCCCAATACATTGGGCAAAAGAAAAACTGTTTTCATCTATTGGAAATACTATTTTAACCTTATTGGGTTTTTATTTAGTGTATATGACTCTTCCTCCTTTATTAGATTGGATGATTTTTGATGCAACTTGGTCTGGTACTAAAGCTGAGATTACTAAAGATGGTGCAAGATGGATTTTTATTATTGAAAAATTTGATCAATTTATGTATGGTTTTTATCCTGAGTCTGAACACTGGAGATTGTTAAGCGTATTAGGACTGTTTCCTATTTCTATTGTTTTATTTAAATATGTATTAACAAATTCAAAAGCAAAATTAGCTTTACTAATAGCTTTTCCAGTTGTTTCTTTTATATTAATATCAGGTGGTTTCTTTGGTTTAATGCATGTTGAAACACATAATTGGGGTGGTTTGATGTTAACTATTGTAGTTGCATCTGTTGGTATCATTGCCTCTTTTCCTATTGGAATTATGTTAGCGCTTGGACGTCAATCGAAAATGCCTTTAATTAGAACCTTATGTATTGGGTTTATTGAGTTCATTAGAGGGGTACCTTTAATTACACTTTTATTTATGGCTTCTGTTGTTTTACCAATGTTTTTTCACGAAGGTATTGAGTTTGATAAATTATTACGTGCTTTAATTGGTATTACATTGTTTCAATCTGCTTATATAGCTGAAGTTATTAGAGGTGGATTACAAGCAATTCCTAGAGGTCAATATGAAGCAGCGGATGCTTTAGGATTGACATATTGGCAAGCAATGTTTTTAATTATTCTACCACAGGCATTGAAAATATCAATTCCAAATATTGTTGGTTCTTTTATCTCTTTATTTAAAGATACAACGCTGATTTTAATTATTGGTTTATTTGATATTCTAGCAATGGTTACATTAACAAACAGTGATACACAATGGTTAGGTTTTGAAGTTGAAGGTTACGTATTCGTAACTATTATTTATTGGGCAATTTGTTTTTCAATGTCACAATATTCGAAATCGATTGAACGAAGATTTAATACAGAAAATAAATAAAAGAAAAAAGAGACAAATAAGGTCTCTTTCTTATATAAAGGAAATGTAATGAGCGAAGTAGAATATATGATTAAAATGCAAGGTGTTAATAAGTGGTATGGAGACTTTCATGTACTAAAAGACGTGAATTTGAATATTAAAAAAGGTGAAAAACTTGTAATTTGTGGGCCTTCTGGTTCTGGTAAATCTACAACTATTAGATGTATGAATCACCTTGAACATTTCCAAGAAGGTAATATTCATATTAATGGAACAGATTTAATTGATGATGTGAAAATTGTAAGACATATTAGATCACAAATTGGAATGGTATTTCAACATTTTAATCTTTTTCCACATCTTTCTATTTTAGAAAATTTAATTTTAGCTCCAACATGGGTCTATAAAAAACCAAGAAAAGAAGCAATTGCTACTGCTATGCATTACTTAGAAAGAGTACAAATTGCAGATCAAGCGCATAAATATCCAAATCAATTATCAGGTGGGCAACAACAACGTGTAGCAATTGCTAGATGTTTATGTAAAAACCCTGAAATTATGTTATTTGATGAACCTACGTCTGCACTTGATCCTGAAATGGTATCAGAAGTATTAGATGTAATGGTTGGTTTAGCAGATGAAGGAATTACTATGGTATGTGTTACACATGAAATGGGATTCGCTAAAAAAGTAGCAGATAGAGTTATTTTTATGGATGGGGGACAAATAGTTGAAGAAAATGAACCTCATGAATTTTTTGATAATCCTCAATCTCCTCGTCTAAAACACTTCTTAGAACAAATTTTAGACCACTAATTATAAGATAAAAAGTGAAGAAAAATACTTCACTTTTTATGCCACTTTTATGCCCCTTTTGAAGAGTACAATTTAATATACTTATATTGATTTAATATATATTTATAAATCAAAATTACTCCTAAGGAAGACTATGAAATCTAGTATCTTTGATATATTTAAAATTGGCATTGGCCCTTCAAGTTCCCATACGGTTGGACCTATGGTAATCTCCAATCAATTTGCATCACTTTTAAAATCAAAAAAGTATTTAAACAAAATTAATAAACTAAGTATAGTTTTATATGGTTCTTTAGCGGCAACTGGTTTAGGCCATGCCAGTGATGTAGCTGTACTTTTGGGTTTATGTGGAAATACACCCCAAAACGTAGATACAGATATGATGAATGAAGAAGTAATAAATATTAAAAAAAATAAGAAACTTACTTTGTTAGATGGTGTAAATATAGATTTTGATTATGACAAAGACTTAATTATGAAAATGGAATTTTTGCCTTTTCATTCTAATGCCATTACTTTTCATGCTTATGAAGACGGAAAACTTTTAATAGAAAAAACATATTATTCTATTGGTGGGGGATTTGTTCTTTGTGAAGATGATATAAACAAAGAAGAAAAAAACGATTCTGTTAATATTCCTTATGAATTTAATTCTTCTAAAGAACTTATTTCTTTATGTAAAAAACATTCTCTTAGTATTTCTGAGTTGATTTTAGAAAATGAAAAAGCATATCGTAGTGAAGAAGAAATTAACTTTAAGCTAAAAGAAATATGGACTGTAATGGAAAAGTGTGTGGAAGATGGGTGTAAACATGATGGTTTAATGCCAGGACGTTTAAAAGTTCCAAGGCGTGCAAAAAAACTCTATGAAAAACTTTCAAAAAAAGCTAATTTTTCTATGGTTGATCCTTTGGAAGTAATGGATTGGATTGATTTATACGCCTTGGCGGTGAATGAAGAAAATGCCTGTGGAGGAAGAGTAGTTACTGCTCCTACAAATGGAGCTGCTGGTATTGTGCCTGCTGTTATGCATTATATGAACCGCTTTATTAATAAAAATTTAGATGAATACGATATGAATGCTATTAATAAATTTTTATTAACAGCAGGCGCAATTGGTATGCTGTATCAAAAAAATGCCTCTATTTCTGGTGCGGATGTAGGATGTCAAGGAGAAGTTGGAGTGGCATGTTCTATGGCAGCAGGTGCATTAGCAGAAGCTATGGGTGGAAATGTAGATAAGGTTGAAAATGCAGCAGAGATTGGAATGGAGCATAATTTAGGTTTAACCTGTGATCCTATTGGCGGATTTGTACAGATCCCTTGTATTGAAAGAAATGCTATGGCTTCAATGAAAGCAGTAAATGCGGCTAGAATGGCAATTAATGGAGATGGAGAACACCATGTATCTTTGGATTCGGTTATTAAAACTATGTTTGAAACTGGAAAAGATATGATGAATAAGTATAAAGAAACTTCTTTGGGTGGACTGGCTGTTAATGCAGTAGAATGTTAACTTAAATAAAAATTATATTAATAAATTACTGCCATAATTATGGTACTCAAAAAGTTATTTATTCTATAATTAAGAAATAAAAAGAACAGGATTATGAGATGATTAACAGTATAAATAAAAAGTTCTCAATTTTAATTGGAATTACTATTCTGGTTTTAATGACTGTATTTACAAGTATGATGATTAGTAGTATAAACAAAAATCTGATTAAAGAGTTAGAGTCAAATTTAGAAATTCAAGTAAAAAGTTATTACCAGACTGCACAAATATATAATGACGCATTAGAGAAGAATTCTTTGGTTTTAATGAATGTATTTGAGCGAACATTTAGAAATTTACGTCTAAAAGGCGAGCGAACTGTTAAAATTAATGGCAGAGATACTTTGGCTCTATTTGATGGTTTTTCCAGATTAAATAAAAACTTCGAACCTGTTGATTTTTTTACCAATCAAACAGGAGCAGCAGCAGCTATTTATGTAAAAGAAAAAGGCGAGTATTTACGTATTTCTTCTTCATTAAAAGATAAAGATGAAAAACGAATATTATTAGATACTATCAGTCCAAACAGTAGTATTTTTTCTCAAATTGAAAAAAGTGAACGTTTTGTGGGTTTAGAATCAATTGCTGGAAAAAGTTATATGTCTGTTTATTCTCCTATTATTTCAAAAGGTGAAATTATTGGTGCTTTATATATTGGCTATGATTTTACAAAAGGTTTAGAGAGTTTAAGAACACGTCTAAAAAAAGTACTTATTGGAAAAACAGGCTATATTTATGTGCTAAACTCTAAAGGAGATGTATTATTGCATCCCTCTTTAGAAGGGAAAAATATTTCTAAATTAAAAGATGCAAATGCTAACTTCTTTGTAAAGGATATGTTAAAAAGAAAAGTGGGGACAAGCAGATATGACTATAAAGAAAACAATGACGTAAGAAAAAAAGTTGTTGCATATGTTTCTTATGAAAAATGGGATTGGCTTATAGTTGCAGGCTCTTATGAAGAAGAATTTTTAGATATCTCTAAAAATGTTCAGAAAGTATTTATTATTGCAAGTATTATTTTGACACTAATTTTATTAATTGTTATTTTTGTTTTAGTTAATAAAATTGTCTCAAGTCCCTTAGAAAAATTTCAAAATGGACTTTTGGACTTTTTTCTGTATTTAAATAAAACAAATGACTCTGTAAAATTAATTGAAGTTACTTCAAAAGATGAAATAGGGAAAATGGCTTCTGTTGTGAATGCGAATATTGAAGATATAAAAGTACATATTAATGAAGACAATGCCTTAATTAAAAATGTAAAAGAAGTCGTAAATGAAGTTAGTTCTGGATATCTAAATAAACGTATTAATGACACTTGTTCTACGGATTCCTTAAATGAATTAAAAGAACTTATAAACAATATGTTAGATAAATTAGAAGGTTTTGTTGGTAAAGATATCAATTCTTTAACAACAGTTTTGGAAGCTTACTCGAAAAAAGATTTTACACAAGTTTTAAATGAGGCGGATTCTGGTTTAATAGGACAACAAATTCTTAAAATGAATGAAATGATTACTCAAATGTTAATAGATAATCAAAAAGATGGAATTAATTTGCAAAGTACTTCTAAGAATTTATCTTCAAATGTGAATACCTTATCTGCAAATGCAACAAATCAAGCAGCTTCTTTAGAAGAAGTTGCTGCCTCAATTACACAAATCACGCAGAATATTAATGAAACAAGTAAAAAAGCTCAAAGTATGTTTACCTTATCTTCAAATACTAAAAAATCTTCTCAAGAAGGAAAAGAGCTTGCTAATCAAACAGTATCCTCAATGGATGAAATTAATGAAAAAGTGCAAACAATTAACGAATCAATTGCAATAATTGATCAAATAGCATTCCAGACGAATATTCTATCCTTAAATGCAGCAGTTGAAGCTGCAACTGCAGGTGAAGCTGGAAAAGGTTTCGCAGTAGTTGCTCAAGAAGTAAGGAACCTAGCAAGTAGGTCAGCAGAAGCTGCAAAAGAAATAACGGAATTAGTAGTATCTGCTTCTTTGCAAGCGCAAGAAGGAAAAAAGATTACTTCAAACATGATTGATGGTTTTGAAAGTTTAGAAGCTAAGATAAATGAAACCGATCAGATCATTGATGATGTAGCAAATGCGGCCCAAGAACAAACCACTGTTATGCACCACATTAGTGATACAATTAATTCACTGGATCAGTTTACACAAGAAAATGCCAGTGTAGCTGATGAGACAAATATTATCTCTGCTGATATAAAATTACTTGCACAAGATGTAATAACAAATGTTAATAAAAGTGAATTTAAAGGAAAATAAAAATTATAAAAGGAATAAATTATTTTATTCCTTTTTAGGTACTCGCTAACCAAATTCCAATTAATATCATCATTGAACCTGCAATTTTATTTAAAAGTTTTACATTAGATGATTTGGATAAAAGTTTACGTAAACTGCTTCCACCACTGGCATAAATAATTAGACATAAAAATTCAAGACTTAAAATAAAGAATATTAAAACACTTAGTTGTGGACCCATTGGAAGAGTTTCATCAATGAAAGGCGGTAATAATGCTACAAAAAATGCCCAACCTTTTGGATTCGCAATTGCTGTAACAAAGCCTTGAATAGCCAAATTTTTATTAGAGATATTAAAACTATCTCCTTCTAAATTTAGGGCCATTTTCCCACGTGATAACCACATAGAAATACCAAGGTAAATTAAATAAGCTCCTCCTGCATATTTTAAGACCATAAAAATACTTGGGTATTTAAGCATAATAGTTGCTACTCCAATAACAGAAGCAGATGCAACTAATCCAACACCTATAAGTTCACCATACATCATATACATTGTTTTTTTAAGACCAATACTTAGACCCATGCTTAAAGACAGTGTCATACACATTCCAGGAGTAATTGAAACAAAAAAGAACGTAGGAATAAAAATAGCTAAAATTGATAAGTTGATAAAATCCATAAGATTCCTTTACATATTAATGCTTGCATTATACATAAAAGTCTTATAAAATAATAGAATAAAATTGACGTGATTTTTTTCTATAAAAAGTACTTTGAATATGGATAGTTTGAGTGTTTACTATATATTAGGAGAAATATTCTTTTTAAAAAGCACAAGAGTAGAAAATTATAAAGAAACTTCCACCAAAATACTTTTAAAATAAAACACAATAAGCCAATATTTTCTATTGGCTTATTTTTTAAGAAAAAGTTACGGGTTCGTAAGGTAGACCTAAACTTTTTGCAACAGGTTCATTGGTTAATTTACCATCATAAGTGTTAAGTCCATTTAATAAATGAACATCCTCTGCTAAGGCTTTTTCAAGTCCTTTATTCGCAATATTTAATCCATGTCTTAAGGTAGTAGAAGTTAATGCCAACGTAGATGTTAAAGAAACAGCTCCTGGCATATTAGCAACACAATAATGTAAAACATCATTTACTACAAAAGTAGGATCATCATGATACGTAGCATGAGAAGTTTCAAAACACCCACCTTGATCAATTGCAACATCTACTATAACAGAAGCTTTTTTCATTAATTTTAAATCGTCTTTTGAAATTAAAGTAGGTGCAGCAGCACCAGGAATTAATACAGCCCCAATAACTAAATCTGCTTCTTTAATAGATTTTAAAATATTACTTCTATTAGAAAATAGTGTAGTAACTTGTGATCCGAAGATATCATCATAATACGCAAGTCTTGAAGCAGAAATATCTAATACAGTAACATTTGCACCTAATCCTACAACCATTTTACAAGCATTAAGACCAACAATTCCACCACCAATAATTACAACATTCCCTCTTTGAACTCCTGGAACTCCACCTAATAATACTCCACGTCCACCAAAAGGTTTTTCTAAGTATTTAGCTCCTTCTTGAGCTGCAAGTCTTCCTGCAATTTCACTCATAGGCGTTAAACAAGGTAGTCCACCTTCTCGGCTTGTAATAGTTTCATAAGCAATTGCTTTGACTTTTTTAGCCAATAGTGCTAAAGCTTGAGGTTTATCCGCCGCAATATGTAAATACGTATAAAGAATTTGACCTTCATGAAAAAAATCATATTCTTCGCTTAAGGGTTCTTTTACTTTAATAATCATTTCAGAATTATCGAAAAGTTTTTGTTTATCTTCAACAATAGAGGCACCTGCTTGGATATATGAAGAATCATCAAATCCTGCACCTTCTCCTGCACCTTTTTCAACATAAACAACATTTCCTGTGTTTACATACGATTCAACATCATCAGGCGTTAATCCAACTCTATATTCGTGAACTTTTATTTCTTTTACTAAACCTATTGTCATAATTCTTCCTTTAATCTTTGTGCTAAAATGCATATTTGTTTAATCTGATTAAATATTAACACATAGTTTAGTTGAATTATTTAATTAAACTAAAATAATTCTGTTTGCAGGCTATCTTGATACTATTAGTAACAAAAATGACAAAATAAGAAAGTAAAAGTTTAATTTTATTAAATTAATTTAATAATAATAGGCTTTTAACTACCCTAAAGTAAATAAATACTTAGAATATACACTTAATATGAGTTTTCTTATGAAAGGGTTTTGATGCCAAAAGAGATGGAAGTTGGACAAAAGATAAAACTTTTAAGAAAAGAAAAAAAAATGACCGCAAGAAAATTGGCCAAAGAATCATTAATCTCAGTTGCCATGTTATCCTTATTAGAAAATGGCTCTACGTCTGGGTCTGTTGAAACCTTACGAAAAATTGCAAAAGTTTTGGATACTACCTTAGCTCACCTATTTACCAATGATGAAGAAAAGCATGTAAATACAAGCGATGAATCAGCATATGTAGTAAGAAAAGAAAAAAGAAAAACGATATCTTTCCCTGATCCTTTATACAGCTGTGAACTTTTGGTTCCTGATTTACAAGGGGATGTTGAATTGGTTATTGTTAACTTAGAGCCTAATAGAATTACTAAAGTTGTCATTCCTCATACTAAAGGTGGAGAAGAATGTAATTATGTATTAGAAGGTGAAATAGTAGTTACCCTGGACAAAAAAGAATTTATTTTAAAAAAAGGCGATTGTATAAGGTTCAATCCAGATATTCCTCACAAAATTGAGAATAAGGGGCAAACCCATGCTTCTTATATCTCTGTTATTACCCCTGTTTCTTTTTAATTATTCAAAATAATTTGATTCTTGGGTTTTAATTAATCCTTATTAAATATTTCTTATATAAAACACACTCATTAAAAGTACTATATAAACGCATATACAGACAAAAAAATACTCAATTAGCACTTTTCTATCTCCTTTGCTAAAATACACTTGACAATTAAACACTCAATAGGTATAATATTTTTAGCAGTTCATGAATATAAGTGCTAAAACAATAAAAGCAGGTTAAAATGATAGACAAAAAAGAATTTTTATTACAATCTATTATAAAAGCTTATATAGAGCACTTAGAACCAATTGGTTCAACTCAACTAAAATCTATGTATGATATTAGATATTCACCTGCAACTATTAGAGGTTATTTTAAAAAGTTAGGCGATGAGGGCTATTTAGCTCAAGAACACGTAAGTTCAGGAAGAACACCTACCTCAGAAGCATTAAAACAATACTGGACAAGTAAATTAGACTTTAAACTTGAAAGCGTCTCTTCAAAATCAATTGAGCATCTTGCATGTAAAATTGGCGTGAGTGTTTTTATTTTAGAAGATAAATCAGATGTGTTAGTAGATTTAATTAACATACAAAATAAATATATGTTATTGGAGTTCACTTCTTTTGAGATTACGGTTAAGTATTCTGATCCTTTATTTCGATTTTTAAAAGATATGATTAGTATTGATTTGAAATCAATAGTGAAAATATCGCAGCAAGTTGGAGCAATAGACGTATACGATGCAATTAATGTGTATTTACAAAACAGTGATTTTAATATTTTTAATATAAAAGAATTTTTATCATTGGCTTTACAATATGATTACGACGACATAATAATTAATAATTTTTTAAAAGGGAAAATCCTAGAAGGATTAGAGGAAGGATTATATTTTTCTGGTTTAATTCCAGAAGGATATATAGCAATTTGTCATGATTGTAAGATCGATGGACGAGAGAGTAAAATGTTTGTAGTTGGAGAACTATCAAAAGATTATGAATTTTTTTACAATACAATTACTTTGAATTAGGAGAATATATTGAGCAAAAAAGATACAACAGTTATTGAAGAAGTTAGTGAAGATTTAAATGAAACATCACAAGAAGAGGTTCTTGTTGAGGGTGAAGTAGAAGTTGAGCCTAAAGAAGAAGAAAAGAAAGAAGATTCTTTAGAAGATAAAGTAGCACTTTTAGAAGAAAAACTAAAAGAAAGTGAAGACAAGTATTACAGAGTACATGCAGATTTTGAAAATGTTAAAAAACGTTTGGAAAAAGAAAAATACCAAGCAATTGATTATGCAAGTGAAAAATTTGCAAAAGATTTATTAACATCAATTGATACACTAGAAATGGCTTTAACATCATCAAAAGGTGATTTAGAAGCAAGTATTCTTTTAGAAAAACTTCAAGAAGGTATTGAATTAACAGTTAAGAACTTTAATACTGCTTTTGAAAAACATGATATCACTTTAGTAGAAACGCATGGTGAATTTGATCCAAACATGCATGATGCAGTAATGCAAATTGACAGTCCAGATCATGAAAACAACTTTATTGTTGCACAGCTACAAAAAGGTTATAAGTTTAAAGAGAGACTTTTAAGAGCTGCAATGGTTTCTATTTGTAAAAAGTAGAAAATAGTATTGACCGACATGTCATTAAACTATTGAAATATAATTAAAAATTAATAATAAATACAAGGAAAAAATATGAGTAAAGTAATTGGAATAGATTTAGGTACAACAAACTCGTGTATGGCAGTTTACGAAGGTGGGGAAGCTAAGATTATCCCTAATAAAGAAGGAAAAAATACAACTCCTTCAATTGTAGCATTTACAGATAAAGGTGAAGTTTTAGTAGGAGATCCTGCAAAAAGACAAGCAATTACAAATCCAGAAAAAACAATATATTCTATTAAAAGAATTATGGGTTTAATGATGGATGAAGAACATGCAAAAGATGCTCAAAGCAAAGTAGGGTATAAAATCGTTGATAGAAACGGTTCTGCTTCTGTTGAGATTGCGGATAAAGTTTATACTCCTCAAGAAATTTCAGCAAAAATTTTAGGAAAATTAAAAGTAGATGCGGAAGAATATTTAGGAGCACCAGTTACTGATGCTGTTATTACTGTTCCTGCTTATTTTAATGATGCACAAAGAAAAGCAACTCAAGAAGCTGGTACTATTGCTGGTTTAAATGTTCTAAGAATCATTAATGAGCCAACTGCTGCTTCTTTAGCATATGGTTTAGATAAAAAAGGTGAAGAAAAAGTTCTTGTTTATGATTTAGGTGGAGGAACATTTGATGTTACAACACTAGAAATTGGTGATGGAACGTTTGAAGTATTATCTACTGATGGAAATGCTTTCTTAGGTGGAGATGATTTTGATAATGCTATTATTGACTGGTTATCTTCTGAATTTGAAGCGGAAAATGGTTTTGATGTTAAAAACGATAAAATGGCGCTTCAAAGACTAAAAGATGCAGCTGAAAATGCTAAAAAAGAATTGTCTTCTGCTGAATCAACTGAAATTAACTTACCGTTTATTTCTATGGGAAATGCAGGTCCTGTTCACTTAGTTAAATCATTAACTAGAGCAAAATTTGAATCTATGACTGAAGATTTAATTACTGAAACATTAGAGCACATCAAAACGGCACTTAAAGATGCTGATTTAGACAAGGGTGAAATTGATGAAGTAATTATGGTTGGTGGTTCTACAAGATTACCAAAAGCAAACTCAATTGTAAGAGACTTTTTCGGAAAAGATTTAAACAAAGGTGTTAATCCTGATGAAGTAGTTGCCGCAGGTGCTGCTATTCAAGCAGGTGTTTTAAGAGGAGATGTTAAAGATGTTCTTTTATTAGATGTTACTCCTTTATCTCTAGGAATTGAAACATTAGGTGGAGTACTTTCAAAATTAATTGAAAAAGGTACTACTATTCCTGTTAAAAAGTCTCAAACATTCTCAACTGCAGAAGACAATCAACCAGCTGTTTCTATTCACGTAGGACAAGGTGAGAGAGAATTTGCTAAAGATAATAAATCTTTAGGTATGTTTGAATTAGCTGATATCCCAGCAGCTCCAAGAGGTGTTCCTCAAATTGAAGTAACATTTGACATTGATGCAAATGGTGTTTTAAATGTATCTGCAAAAGATAAAGGTACTGGAAAAGAAAATAAAATTACTATTTCAGGATCATCTGGATTATCTGATGATGAAATTGAAAAAATGGTTCAAGAAGCTGAAGCGAATAAAGAAGCAGATTCTAAGAAAAAAGAAGTAATTGAAGTTAGAAATCAAGCAGATGCTTTATTACACCAAACTAAAAAAACATTAGAAGAAAATGAAGAAGCTGTTTCAGAAGAAGAAAAAACTGCAATTGTTGATGCAGCAGCTGCACTGGAAGAAACATTAAAAGATGAAAATGCTAGTAAAGAAGATATTGAAGCTAAATTAAAAGATTTAACTGAAAAATCACATAAATTAGCAGAAGCAATGTATAAAAAAGAAGGCGACGCAAATGCAAAACCTGATGCTAAAGCTAAAAAAGATGACGATGATGTTATCGATGCTGAAGTAGAATAAGACCAATTTATTTAAAAGTAAAACCTTTGGGTTTTGCTTTTTTTTTGAAAGAATTACATGGAAACAATTATTTTATTAAGTATATTTTTTTTATTAACTGTTTTTTCAACACTTTTATATTTAAAAAATAAAAATTCAAGAGTTGATTTGTTAAATGCAGGAGAATGTCCTTCTTGCCATGAAAAAGCAAAAACATTTTATGATGAAAATACACGAACAAGTTTTAAAACAGAAGTTATAAAAGCAAAAGTACTAAAGAATCACGGCTGCTCAGGTGTAATGGAAATTGAATATGTTTGTAATGCTTGTGAATTAAAAGAAGTACATCCAAGAAACGCGTAAATACTTTTAAAAGCTTTTATAAGCCACTCTTTATAAAGACTAGTGCATAATCAATGACAAAATTATTTGTCACAAAGGATGTGCTTGAAATCAATTAAAACCCTAGCCCTTACAATACTTCCTATTTTTATTTTCACTGCTTGTAGCCCTAAACTATATACTTTTAAAGATATTTCAAATGCCAAGATGCAAAAAATGGAATTTTCTGATTTAGAAGGTTTTGAAGAAGATAATCTCAGCCTTGCGCTTGATGTTTTTAACAAAGGATGTAAAAGAAGTAAAAGAAAAGAGCTTTTTAAAAGTGTTTGTAAAAAAGCAAGTACTGCAAAAGATGCAAAAGTATTTTTTAAAAACAACTTTACTCCCTATAAACTGCTTAGCAAAGATGCCAAAGATGAAGGTATTATTACAGGGTATTATGAACCTTTATTACAAGGAAGTTTAAAAAAAACCAGTGTTTATAAATATCCTATTTACAAAGTACCAAAAGATATGTTTTTCGTGGATTTTTCTAGTGAATACCCTGAACTTAAAAAATACCGCCTTCGAGGTAAAATTGTAAAAAACAAAATTGTTCCTTATGATACAAGAGAAGAAATTATAAAAAAAGACAAATTAGAAGTTATCTTATATGTGGATGATAAAGTAGATTTATTCTTTTTACACATTCAAGGTTCAGGAAAAGTACAATTAAGAGATGGCTCTTATGTCAATATTTCTTATGCCAACCAAAATGGAAGAAAATATAAATCTGTTGGTAAACATATGATTAGAAAAGGTTATATTGGAAACGGTATTGACGCATCTATGCAGGGCATGAAAAAATGGTTTAAAAACAATCCTTCTTTAACCGATGTTACTCTCAATCACAATCAAAGTTTTATCTTTTTTGCACAGGCAAAAAGAGGAGCTACTGGAAGTTTAGGGGTTGAATTAGTAGGTGAGCGAAACTTAGCAGTGGATAGAAAATATATTCCTTTAGGAATGCCTGTTTTTATTCAAACTAAAAATCCTCTAAACAAGTCTAAAATTAATCAAGTAATGGTAGCTGCTGATACAGGTGGGGCTATTAAAGGGGATATTAGAGCCGATTTCTTTTATGGTTTTGGTCCAATGGCTGAAGCACAAGCAGGTCGTATGAAAGAAAAAGGTAAGTTGATTTTATTAATACCAAATAAGTGATAAAGATATCACTTATTTTTAGGATACAAGCTTAATTATTTTAAGATAATTAAGCGCTTGTACCCCCACAACAGGATGAAGAAACAGCTGCTTTAGTAGCAAATGAAATTAAGAAGTTATTTTTGTCTTCTGTAATATCAAAATTATGTTTTCCACAAAATTTTTCATTCATGATATTTTTCATTTCAAGGGCTTTCATTAAAGCGTCATCTTTTGAAGCAATACTTGATTCAAGTTCAAAACCACTTCGTTTAACACAACCGCATTGGTGTGTAATAGTAATATTATGCATTTTTTTCCTTAGTAAATCTATCTTTAAAAATAGCTAAATTTTGCTTAACTTACAAGACTTTCTGAGAGCTCCTTCTATGTGTATTAGTTAGGGCATTATAAAAATAAGTGAACTTTGGCTAAAATGTCAATAATACAGTTTAAGGATACGAATGCACATTACAAATATCATTTCTCAAGTCTTTGGAAAGTTCGCGAAAAAAGAATTTCCTACTTTTATTCAAAGCATTATAAATAATGGATATGTTAAATTTTTAGGTTTAAATATGAGTGAATTTAGACAGGCGAAATATTACAAATCATTAAATGATTTATTTACAAGAGAATTAGCCATAAATAGAGAAATCAATGTAAGCCAAGATACGTTTATCTCACCTGCTGATTCTTTTATTACTCAAGCAGGAAGCTTAAAAGGTGACTTGGCTTTACAAATTAAAGGTATGGAATATTCGCTGGAAGAACTTTTAACTTTTCATGCAAGTAAAAACATAGATAAAATGAGAGATGGTAAATATATGAATTTTTATTTATCACCTAAAGATTATCACAGGTATCATGCTTCAATGGATTGTAAAGTTAGAAAACTTATTCATGTTCCTGGAAAGCTATATCCTGTAAATATTCCTTATCTAAAAAAAGAATTGGGTTTATTTGTTCAAAATGAAAGAGTTATTTTAGAGTGTTATACTAAAGAAAATAAACTTTTTTATATGGTATTTGTAGGCGCTTTAAATGTGGGACAAATGGTATTTAATTTTGAGCCACAAGTTGAAACAAACAAAGATGTAAAAGAGATTCAAGTTTACGAATATGAGGATCTAAGTATTAAAAAAGGCGAATGTTTAGGCTATTTTAAAATGGGTTCTACTGTTTTAATGTTTTGGGAAAAAGACATGGTAGATATTCTTGACTTACAAGATCAAAGTGTTTCTTTTTCACAAGCGATTACGAAATAATAGAAGTTAAATTTAATAAGAAGATTTGATTTAAACTCTTGTTTGAATTAAATTCTTTCTTATATGAAACTAATTTATTAGTCTTAAAGCTATATTTTGCAAGAATGAATATGAGTATAAATAATTTTTAAGGATATAAAATGTCTACTACTGAATTATCTACAATTTCTTTACATGGTACAAAAAAAGGTATTATTAAAATTTCCGATATTGTTGAACCCTACGGTGCAGGTTCAAATGATGTTGTAAGTATTGGAATTACTTTAAACGGTTCTGATGTTTCTTGGAAAGCACATATCCCTTATGAAAACATTGATGAAGTAATTGAGCATTTACAAAAAGCAAAAGCTGCAAAAAAATAGCTGTATGTTTATTTTTAAGCTCATAATTAATACTTTTTTATAGGTATTTGAATGAATATATATAAGATAGTGCTTGTTTTTTTATTTTTTACTTCTTTTTTATTTTCAAAAGAAGAATTAATAACAAGTGCTAAACTTGAATTCTTATTGGGGAAAAATATTGTTGTTATTGATATAAGAAGAGAAGATGAATGGAGAAAAACAGGAATTATTCCTAACTCTTATCGTTTGACTTTTTATGATAAGAACAATGAATACAATATGAAACGTTGGTTGTATATTTTTGCACGTTTAGTGAAAAGTAAAACCAACTCTTTTGTTTTGGTGTCCTCTGATACCACAAGAGCCAAAAAATTAGCAAAAGTTTTGTTTGAAGATAAAAAATACCATAAAGTGTATTATTTATCTAAGGGAATAAACGCCTGGATTAAAGAAGACAAAAGAATAAGAGAATTTAATTAAAAGTCTCTTTTTGTAAGCGTAACCACAAAGATATTCCACCTTCTAAATGAGATGTATTTTCATATTCTAATTCGTTTAATAAATAATTACCTAACATATCTGTTCTTTGTGCGTGTGCACACACTAATACAAACTTTTGATCTTGTGATTTAACATGTTTTTTAAATTCTTTTAACCATGATAATAAATCATATTGCCCATAATCATCAAAGAACGTTAATTTAATAGAGTTTTTAATAATCCCCGTCTCTTTGAACTCTGATTCTCTTCTAATATCAATTATTATGTCATTTTTTGTGTCTAAGTCATCTGGATGCACCAGTTTTAATCTGTTCATTTTTATCCTAGCTTATCTTGGTTCCTAAGTATATCAAAGCTTGCAGTAAAGTTTCTTTTAAAACTATCTAAACATAAAATACACATAAGTAATGTATACTAATCATGAACAATTTACGAAAGGATACAAAAATGAAGAAGTTTTTTCTAGTTTTATTATTATTTGTTTCATCTTTATTTGCATTTGAAGATTTAACAAATGAGAATTTTGATCAAAAAATAAGCAATAAGAATGTAATCATAGAATTTTACGCTTCTTGGTGATACGCTTGTAAGGTTTTAGGTAAAAACTTAACAGAATATGAAACAAGCAATCCCAACAATGGTGTTACCATTTATAAAGTTGACATCGAAGCAGAAAGTGAATTAGCTAAACGTTTAAAAGCAAGTGTTATGCCTGCTCTTGCGTATATAGAAAATGGCCTGGTTTTAGCTTTAGAGCGAGGAGTAAGAACACCAGATGAAATTAAGCAGAATGTGGAAGAATACTTCCATTAAAGAATTGTTTACTAATTTAGCTTAGTATATGATTATCTAGTAAGCCTTTAAGGCTTACTATACGAAGGATTTACTATTGAGAAAGATACTATTAATACTTTTTTTTATCATAAATTTATTTGCTCTTGAGCAAGATTTTTTAAGCCCCAGCGATGCAATAAAGTTTAATTTTGAAAAAAAAGACAATAAACTTATTGTTGATTTAGTATTAGCAAAAGATATTTATTTATACGATGAAAAATTAAAAATCTCAATAGTAAAACCTTCCTTATTAGATATAACAAAAGAATTAAGTGTTCAAAAACCTGAAATGTATCATGAGTTTATTGTACATTTTAATGGGCTTCGTATTGATATTCCTCATGAATTACTAATAAGTAAATTTGGAAAAACACTTTACACTATAGAAGCTCAATATCAAGGTTGTTCTACAAATGGTTTATGTTATGCTCCAATGACAAGTACCATTGATCTTAATTTGGGCGCAGAATCTTTAGAAAATAACAGCAGTTCTGTTATGTTTGCTAATGTGCAAAATGACGATTTAAGTGAAAGTGATTTAATTACAAAGTCTTTAAAAGATGGAAATATTTTCATTGTGTTACTTACTTTTTTTGGTTTTGGGCTTTTATTATCGCTTACTCCTTGTATTTTCCCTATGATTCCTATTTTATCTTCTATTATCGTGCAAGCAGGTGCAAAAGAAAAACTCTCATCAAAAAAAGGTTTTTTACTTTCTTTTGTATATGTACTTTCAATGTCATTTGCTTACACAATAGCAGGCGTTCTAGCTGGTTTATTTGGTTCTAATTTGCAAGTTGCTTTACAAGACCCGTATGTATTAAGTGTTTTTGCTTTTGTGTTTGTGCTCTTGGCTTTTTCAATGTTTGGTTATTTCAAACTAGAATTACCACAAAGCCTACAAAATAGAATAAATAAAAGCAGCGAAGGAAAAGAAAAACAAGGTTTCGTAGGAATTGCTATTATGGGATTTTTATCTGCTTTAATTGTAGGACCTTGTGTAGCAGCACCCTTAGCAGGCGCTTTAATTTATATAGGACAAACAGGAGATGCCTTTTTAGGTGGAGCTGCTTTATTTGTTCTGTCTTTTGGAATGGGTATTCCTTTATTATTAATTGGTTTAGGAGCAGGAAAATATATGCCAAAACCAGGTGCTTGGATGGACAGTATTTCAAAAGTCTTTGGTTTATTGATGTTAGGTATTGCTATTTACATGTTAGATAGAGTACTTGATCCGACCCTTATTATGTATGCCTGGGCTATTTTAATGCTTGCCTCTGCTTTGTATATTCAAAGCTATAAACATATTCTTATTCGTTTACTCTCAACACTGCTTTTACTTTATGGGGCACTTGTTTTTATAGGAGCTAGTAGTGGAGCTACAAATGTTCTAAATCCTTTAGGAAAATTTACAAGCTTTACTAGTGTTCAAGGCGTAAACAATGAAATTAAATTTACGTATATAAAAAACATAAAAGAATTAGATGAAGCTATTAAAAATTCAAGTAAAGCAGTAATGCTTGATTTTTATGCAGATTGGTGTATCTCTTGTAAAGAGTTAGAAAATTTTACCTTTCAAGATGAGAGAGTAAAAAAGATTTTAATAAATGATTTTTTATTATTAAAAGCAGATGTAACAAAAAACAATGAAGATGATAAAGCCTTGCAAAAACGCTTTAATATAGTAGGGCCTCCTGGTTTAATCTTTTGGAATAAGAATAAAAAAGAAATTAAAAGCGCAAAAATTGTAGGGTATAAAAGTGCGGATGATTTTTTAAAAACATTAAATAAAGTAAAATAATCTAATCTTTTCCTAAGAAAAAGACAAAATAATCTATTTTTGTTATACTTCCATAATTAGAAAAAAAGGAAGTAGCGTGACATATAAAACTCTTTTAGGAAAAAGCGATTTTTTGGAAAGCTTAAGAGGCAAAACAGCCTCTTTTTATTTAAGTGCTAGTTATACACAAAGCTCTGATATAGAAGGTATCTCACAAGCGGGTTTAAAAGGTTTACTTCATTTAACTCCCGTATTAGATTTTGAATTTTTGTGCGTAGAAGAAGTACGCTCACTAGAAAATATAGCAGTAACGCCTAGTGGAATTCCTACGCCTGCTATTATTACAAGAGCAGTGCATATGCTTAGACCTTTTACTTCTTTAGAGTTTTTAGATTTAGGGGTAAAAAAACTTCCAAAATTAGAACATTTTCCTATTCATAATTTTGATATTTCATTCTCTCATGCAATAAATACCACAACAACGATTAATGCTTTTGATATTTTTCAAAAAGGTTTAGAATTTGGAAAAACGCATGAAAGTCCTGGGGAATATACTATTTTAGCTGAAAGTGTTCCAGGAGGAACTACCACTGCTAATGCATTGTGTTTGGCTTTGGGATATGAGGTTGAGAATAAATTCTCTTCTTCTTTTAAACAAGCACCTAATAAAATCAAAGATACACTTATAAAAGAAGCCTTGCTTTTATGTGAAAATAAAGTGGACATTTTTGAAAAAGCAGCACAAAGTGCAGACAATATGTTGATATTTAATGCAGGATTTGTATTAGGGCAGAGTTCAAAAGATAAAAAACTAATCTTAGCAGGTGGTACTCAAATGGCCGCTGTTTTATTACTTGTTAATTCAATAGTAAAAGAGATGAATGTAGAATTTGATGCTTCCAACTTAGCAATTTGTACAACTAAATGGTTAGCGCAAGATGAGAACTCTGATTTTCTTGGAATTTTAAAACTATTGGATTTTAATATTAATGCCTACGCTTCTAATTTTGATTTTCAAAACTCTTCTTCAAAGGTTTTAAAAAAATACGATGAAGGCGAAGCAAAAGAGGGTGTTGGAGCAGGAGCAGCTTTATGTTACGCTGCTATTAATAATATAAATGAAGAAGAATTATTGAAAAAAATACAACATTTTGTAGGAGAGTAGGATGGATTTATTTATATCGTCTTTTTTAAAAATATATTTTATGATGGCACCCTTTTTTGTCTTGACCGTATTTATTACCGTAACAAAAGACGCAAGTACCACTGAAAAGCGTTTTTTAGCAATTAAAGTTACCTTATCTGTTATTGTAATGTCTTTGATTTTTATGTTTTTTGGAAAAAATATTTTTGCTGTTTTTGGAGTTACCTTAGATGCTTTTAGAATAGGAGCAGGGGCTTTATTGTTTTTAACAGCTGTTGAATTAATACATGGTTCAAAAGATGGAATCAAAGTTGAGAATACAAAAGTATCAGATTTAGCAGTAGTGCCTTTAGCAATACCTGTTACTATAGGCCCAGGTACTATTGGTATTTTACTTGTTATGGGTGCTGAGTATGAAAATGCGACAGAATTATTTACAGGTGCAAGTGCTTTAATATGTGCAGTAGTATCAATTGGTTTGATGTTGTACATGTCAAATATTTTTGAAAAAATCGTTGGTAAACAAGGCTTGCTTATTATTTCAAAAATCACAGGTTTATTTTTAGCAGCTATTTCAGCCCAGTTTGTATTTTCTGGAATTAAAAGTTTTTTAGCCTAAGATGAAAAGTTTTTATTACGGAGGGCAAAAATCTGGAAAGAGTAATTTAGCCTCAATAAAAGCACTTAAGATAAGTACAAACAAACCCTATTACCTTGCTACTTATGATAATTCTTACAATGATGAAGCCATGCATGATCGTATTTATAAGCATATCAAAGAAAGAGAAAATGACTTCTTGACACTAGAAGAGGCCTTTGATTTAAATGCCGTTATAAAAGAAGGCAATACGTATTTGATTGATTGTATGACAATGTGGATTTTTAATAATATGGAAAAAAAAGAAGAGTATTTAATAAAAGAATTGAAAAAACTCTTTTTACTTCCTTGCAATATTGTATTTATTTTAAATGATGTGGGACAAGGCGTAATTCCACTTGATAAACAATCACGAGAATTTGTGGATTTATCAGGAATAATAGGACAATTTTTAGCAAAAAACTGTGATGAAGTGATAGAAGTAAAATATGGTCTTGAGAAAAAATTAAAATGAAAATAATATTAGATGGCTTTTTTTTAGCCCTGTCTTTTTTTACTGTTTTACCTTCTAAAAAAGAGATAAATATTGTTCCTTCTACTTATAAATACATGCTTTTATTTTTTCCCTTAGTTGGGGCTCTCTTAGCTTTTTTAACAACACTTATTTATCTTGTATTACAAGAATACTTTCATTCTTTATATTCAGCTCTTGTTGCTTCTATACTCTATTTATTTTTATACGGATTTTTGCATCTTGAAGCTATTTGTGATGTAGTAGATGCGTGGTTTGCAAAATACTCGAATAAAGATATCTATGAAATTATGAAAGAACCACATATTGGTGCAATTGGAGCCATCTTTTGTTTTGTTTTTATTTTATTAAAAGTAGCTATTATTACTTATGTTTTATATGAAGAACATTTTATTTTACTCTTTTTTGCTTTGATTTTCTCGCGTTTGAATGTCATTTTTGCCTTAGGTAATTTTACTTTTCATAAAAACAGTTTTATGGCTTTAAGTCTTAAAGAACATGCCCGTTTTAAACTCCTGCTTTTTTCTTTACTTTATGTATTATTGATGGTTTTTATAAATACAAGTGCTTTGTTCTTATTTGTTCTTTCTCTTATTATCTTTTTTTTAGTCTTAAATGTTTTAAAAAAACGTTTTTCTTTTTTAAATGGAGATTGTATTGGTTTTACACTTGAAGTAAATGAGCTTCTAATATTAAATCTAGGATTTATTTTATTATGAAAATGTATGAACATGGGGGAGATATAAAGTCTTTTGCCCTTAAAAACAAATGCGAAATAAATGAAGTAATTGATCTCTCTTCTAATATTAATTTCCTTAAACCAGAAATCAATCTTGATTTTAATACCTTAGATATAAGCGCATATCCTTCTTATGATGATTTATACAAAGCATTAGGAAAAAAATATGAAGTAAGTGAAAATCAAATAGAAGTATATAATGGAGGAAGTTCTGCCATTTTTTCTTTATTTAGAAGCTTGTCTTTAAAACATTGTACTATTTATGCCCCTGCTTATTTAGAATATAAAAAAGCGGCTAAGAATTTTTCTTATACAATTTCTTATGTGAATAGATTAAATAATATCAATGAAGACATAGAAGAAAATACCTTTGTAATATTTGTAAACCCTTCCACTCCTGATGGAAAGTATTACGATATTGATGCTTTGATGAATTATTGGATTTCTAAGAATGCAAGCATACTAATTGATGAGAGCTTTTTAGATTTTACTAATGCAAAATCTTGCAAGAATTATTTACATTCTTATGATAAATTGTATATTTTAAAATCCATGACAAAGTTTTATTCTTCTGCTTCTATTCGTATAGGAAGTATAATAAGTACAAAAGAGAATATAAATGTATTAAAAGCAAAAGAGCCTTTATGGAAAATATCTCATTTTGATAGTATGTATTTACAAGAAGCTCTAAAAGATACGCATTTTCCAAAATTAAGCAGAAGTATCACAGCTAAAAATAAAGCCTACTTAGAACAAATACTAAATGAGTGTAAGTATGTAGAAGAAGTATTTATAAGTGCTGCTAATTTTGTCTTAGTAAAACTAAAAGATACTAATGCGTCTTTGTTACAAGAGCACTTAGCCAAACATAAAATAATGATAAGAGATTGTTCTAATTTTGAATTCTTAGATAATAGTTTTGTACGTATTGCTGTTAAAAGCACAGATAATCTTAGTCATTTAAAACATGCTTTAGAAGATATATCAAAATAAGAGTTGACAAACAATATAATAAACAATATAATAGACAATATATTAGGAGTTTATTATGTATAAAACCGTAAAACCTACAACCTTTACTTTGTCACTAGATTTATTAGAAGATTTAGATGTCATGTCAAAAGAGATGGGTAAAAAGAAAACCGCAATAGTAAGTGAAGCTTTAGAGATGTACATGGACTATCAAGACTTACAATTAGCAAAAACAAGATTAGCTCAAAGTACTGGGACTGTAAAAGCAGAAGATTTCTTTAAAGATTTAGGTGTATAGATGTACTCATTAGAGTTTGAAAAATCAGTAAAAAAAGATTTTAAGAAAATCAATATTTCAGATATTCGTTTTATCAAAGAATCGCTTTTTACTTTTATTGAAAACTTTTCTTTTTCCTATGAACAAGAACTTTTAAGACTTGGTAAAATTAAAAAACTAAAAGGCGAAGAAGACCTTTATCGTTTAAAATTAAGGACGTACAGAATCATTTATAAAAAAGAGAATGATAAACTAATTATATTAGTACTTACTGTTAAATCTCGTGAAAACTCCTATAAGAAATAAGATGAATAATAAAGTACATAATATCTCCATCTTTGGAACATCCAGTGATGCTGGCAAATCTACGCTTACGTTTGTAATAGCAAAACTTATACAAGACATGGGATATTCTGTTGTACCTTTTAAAGCCCAGAATGTTTCCAATAATTCTAAGGTTTGTGATGATGGGTCTGAAATAGCCATTGCTCAGTATTTTCAAGCTGAGGTTTTGGGTGTTAAAACCTCTTATCATTTGAATCCTGTTTTATTAAAATCAGGTAGGGGCTCTAGTGCTTCATTAATAGTTGAGGGAAAGGTAGTCCAAAATAAAGACGTAAGAGAATACTATAGGGAAATAGACGGTCTAAAACCCTCTGTAAGCTCTTGTTATGAATCTTTGGACAAAGAGTATGATTGTGTAGTTGCAGAAGGTGCAGGCTCTCCTGTGGAGCTTAATTTAATGGATAAAGACTTATCCAATATTTTTATAGCTACACAATACAATACTAAAATCATTTTAGTTGCTGATATAGAAAAAGGAGGCGTTTTTGCTTCTATTTATGGGGTATATAATCTTCTTCCTAAACAACTAAGAAATAATATCATTGGTGTTATTGTTAATAAGTTTAGAGGGGATAGGACATTATTTGATGAAGGCATAAGAATAATAGAAGAAGATTTTAAAATACCAGTATTAGGAGTACTTCCTTATATCCCTTTTAATTTGGGTTTTGAAGATTCTGCTTCTTTACAAAACTTTGTTCAAGACAAAACTAAGAAAAAATTAGATGTAGCAGTAATAGCTTATCCTCATATGAGTAATTACAATGATATCGAACCATTAATAGCAGATGTTGAGGTTTTTGTAGAATTTGTAAGCTCTAATATCTCTTTAGAGAAGTTTGATCTTATAATTCTACCTGGTTCAAAGTTAGTGATGAAAGATTTAATGTGGCTAAAACAAATAGGTTTGTACGAGCAAATACAAGAATATAGAAAAAATATCTTATGTATTTGTGGGGGCTATGAAATGATGTTTCAAAAATTGCATGACCCTTATTGTTTAGAGAATGAAACAAGTATAAGTATGGATGGTTTTAATGAAATTGATGATGAAATCATTTTTGAAAAAGAAAAGATTCTAAAAAAAGGTGAATATACCTTATTTGGAATAAAAATGAAGGGTTTTGAGATTCATCATGGAAGCTCATCTGTCTATCCCTTGTATTATGAAAATAAATTATTACAAGGTACTTTTGTTCATGGAATTTTAGACAATGATGAATTTAGAACAAAATATTTGCAAAAAATTAATAGCTCATATGAGGGCTTTTCTTTTAGTGAGTATAAAAGAAGAACCATTAATACTTTTGTTAATGAAATGAAAAATAATTTAGATGTGGAGTTTATAAAAAAGTGTATTACGAAGTAGTTATTATTGCTTATATTTTTGATATGTTATTTTCAGAGTATGAGCATGTAAAGTTTATAAAACATCCTATTGTAATAATAGGATCGTATATCTCATGGTTTGAAAAAAAGTTTTACCAAGACAGTGTATTTAGAGGTACTTTATTGTTGTTCTCTTTAATGATCTTAGTATATGTAATATCAAAAAGTATTATGATCTTGGATTCTTTTATTTTAGAAGCCTTTTTATGCTCTTTTGCTATCTCACATAAGATGTTATATGACAAAGTAAAAGAAATCACACAAAGTGAAAATAAAACAGACTTAATAGCAATGTTGGTTTCACGAGATACTTCTTCTATGAATGAGAGCGATATTAATAAAGCAGCTATTGAAACGTATGCTGAAAATTTAAGTGATGGGGTAATTGCTCCTATTTTTTATATGTTCTTTTTTGGTCTTGCTGGGGCTTTTGTGTATAAAGCAGTAAATACCTTAGATTCAATGGTTGGTTATAAAAATGATCGTTATTTAAACTATGGAAGAAGCTCAGCTCGAATGGATGATTTATTAAATTATATTCCTGCAAGGCTTACTGCTTTTCTTATTTGTATTTTATTTAAATCCTACAAAGCCTTTAATGGTTTTTCTTTTTATGGGGCTCAGCACGAGAGTGTTAATGCAGGACATCCAATAGCAGCAATGGCTTTGGGGATAAAGGTGAGTTTAGGTGGGCCTACGTCTTATTTTGGTAAAATAAAAGAAAAAGCTTATTTTGGTGATGGCAAAAAAGACATCACTACAAATGATGTGCTAAGAGCACTTTCAATTAAATACAAACTGGACTTTTGTATAATACTGTTTCTAGGAGTAATTTATGTCTTACAAAAAGTGGTTTGATGCCCACGGAAAAAAACATGCAAAAATCATGGAGCGATTGACTCATTTAAGCAATGATGAGGTGATTAAGTATTTTGTCTTTGAAAACATGGTTAAAAATGAGGTGGATTTTTGTCCTTTGTACAAAGACAATAAAAAATGTCATGATTTAGAAGACTTAAATTGTTATTTTTGCGCCTGTCCCAACTTTAGGTTTAATGATGAAGGGTTTAGATTGCAAGATGAAAAAACATTGTTTTCTTACTGTAATATTGATTCAAAAGATGGAGCACAGTTTTTTGGAGATACTTATATTCATCAAAACTGTGCAGGTTGTGGAGTACCTCATAAAGAAAAGTATATTAAATCTAAGTTCAAACGAAATTGGTTTGAAGTGATGAAAAAAGTTACGCCTTAAGTAAACGAGGCATTCGTCTTCTTTCTTTGAGGGTTTTTTTATTTAAAACAATACAAAAAATATTATTACCATTTTCATATTTGTAAATAAAGCTAAAATCATGTAAATCACAAATGGTTTTTACAATATATAAACCCAAACCAAAACCATCGCTTCTTTTTTCTTCTTGAGAAAAAGCTTCGGTGTAATAATCAAGCTCGTATTTGAGTTTATCCCCTTTCGAAATAACTTCAATAATGTCTTTATTTGCACGTAAAACAGCTCTTTTTTCAACTGAAAACTTAATTCCATTGTCTAAAAGATTTTTAAGCGCAATAGAGAGTAAATTAATATCCACTTCAAATTTAAAATCATTTATTTTAGAATCAATACTATTGGTTTCAAGCATTAAAATTTTTAAAGAG
>Ga0105356_10000650_pt1 | contig 33360 bp, 29 predicted proteins | sample GOMGulsemesocosm_3_FD_83502 | JGI IMG/M metagenome (GOLD analysis project Ga0105356, IMG submission 83502) | Methane-oxidizing microbial communities from mesocosms in the Gulf of Mexico - GOM9D Gulf of Mexico | ecosystem: Environmental > Aquatic > Marine > Cold seeps | place: Gulf of Mexico...
GCTTTTAGGATCTGCAAAAGGTATTGAAAATTCATTCAATCGTTTGTTTGGAGATTTTGCAACCAATAGTGTGTTTATTATTCCAAGTACAACGAGTAAACCATTTAAAGGGTTTCAAGAAGGGAAACGAGTGCAATTGACCTTGACTGATGTCAAAAAAGTGGAAGAGAATGTTGAGGGTATTGAGTTTGTTATTCCTAGGAATATGAATCAAGCACTTGTGGTTCGAAAGTTTTTGTCAGGAACGTTTAATGTTGCTGGGGATTATCCTATTCTGGATCAAGTACAAAAAAAGAGACTGATTAGTGGACGTTTTATCAATCAAAATGATATTGATGGAAAGAAGAAGGTAGCTGTAATATCTGATGATATTTATAAGCAATTGTTTGAAAAGGATGAAAAGGCCATTGGCGAATATATACAGATAAATAGTATCAACTATTCTGTGGTCGGTGTTTTTGACACCAGTGATATTCAAATGGGCCCAAGAGATCAAATACATATCCCATTTACTACCTTTCAGCAAGTTTATAATCGCGGTGAAAATATAGGTTGGATGATGATTACTGGAACTCCAGAAGCTAATATTGTTCAAATAGAAAAGGACGCGAACTTGATGCTGAAAAATTTGAATAAAATCCACCCTGAAGACAAAAGAGCTTTCCGTAGTATTAATTTAGGAAAAGAGTTTGCAAAAATAACGGGCTTTTTAACGGGCATGCAATTTTTAACATGGTTTGTTGGTATTGCTACACTTATTGCCGGTGTATTTGCCATTGGAAATATTTTGCTAATTGCTGTAAAAGAGCGCACCAAAGAAATTGGTGTACGCCGCGCCTTAGGAGCAACACCTTTTGAGATTAAACGACAAATTGTGGTTGAGGCTGTGTTTTTAACATTATTAGCAGGAGTTATTGGAATTATATCTGGAGGTTGGATTTTAATTGCCATTGATACATTTCTTGGACAAGGAGATGAAGCAGTATTTGTAAATGCATCAGTATCAATTATGGTGGTGTTTATAGCATTACTAATATTAGTAGCATTAGGCACATTGATTGGGTTAATCCCAGCCTTTAAAGCCACAAGTATTAAACCCATAGAAGCATTAAGAGAAGAATAAAAAACCAATTGAATATACAAATGAAAAAAACGTTAAAAATTATAGTAGGAATAGTATTTGTAGGATTATTACTATTTGTATTAAAGTATTTTAAAGACTCAAATTCCAAAGATATTGTGGATTACAAAGTAGAGGCGCCTTTTTATACTTCAATAGAAACTAAAGCAGTAGCTACAGGAAAGTTAAACCCTGAAGAAGAAATTGAGTTGAAACCTCAAATTTCAGGAATTGTAGACGAAATTCTTGTAGAAGAAGGAGACATCGTTCAAAAAGGAGATTTAATTGCAAAAATTAGAGTCGTTCCAAATGAGCAAAGTTTGGTAAGTGCTAATAGTGGGATTACATCTGCAACATTTTCTAAGGATAATGCACAAACCTTGTTTAATAGAAATAAAGCACTTTTTGAAAAAGGAGTGATCTCTAAACAGGATTTTGAAAATAGTGAGCTGTCATTAAATCAGGCAACTGAAAACCTTGCTCAGGCTCAAAACAATTACCAAATCATTAAAAGAGGATCCCTTTCGGGAGGAAGTTCTGCGAACACAAATATTATTGCCCAAATCTCAGGTACAGTATTAATGATTCCAGTGCGTGAAGGAGATCAAGTAATTGAAAGTAATACCTTTAATGCGGGGACCACAATTGCTACTATAGCCGATATGAATAAGATGATTTTTGAAGGTCAAGTAGATGAAGCTGAAGTTGGTAAACTGGAAGAAGGTAAAGATATTATAGTGATTCTTGGAGCAATTGACGAAAAAGAGTTTCCTGCAAGGCTAACTTTTGTAGCCCCTAAAGGATTAGAAGTTAGTGGTGCTGTACAATTTACAATTAAAGCAGATGTTGAAATAGATCCTTCTACAAATATTAGAGCGGGGTATAGTGCAAATGCTGAAATTCAACTCGCAAGTAAAGATAGTACGTTTTGTATTAAAGAAGCCCTGCTTCAGTTCAATAGAATTACTGAAAAGCCTTTTGTAGAGATCCAAAAGGAAGATGGAAAGTTTAAAAAGGTTAATGTTGAGCTTGGACTATCTGATGGCATCAATGTTGAAATTACTGATGGGATAAAAGAAGAGGATAAAATCAAAGTCTGGAATAAAGCATCTAAAGACGATGAAGATGAAGATGAGGATAATTAATAATTCTAATATGCAAACAATGAAATATAAATTATTAGCGGTTTTGCTATTGGTAGGATTTTCTTCCATCGCACAAAACAAATTATGGACTTTAGAAGAATGTGTTAAACACGCTCTTGAAAATAATATCACTGTTAAGAAAGGTGAAAACACCTTGTTGATCAATGAGCAGGATATTAAGGGCGCTAAAGGCAATTTTTTACCCTCTGTAAGCGCAAATGTGTCTGAAGGTCTAAGTTTTGGTCAAACGGAGTTATTCCCTGGGTCATTTGTAAATAGAACGAGTAATTCAACAAACATGGGGGTAAATGTGTCCCAAAGTATTTTTAATGGTTTTAGAACGATCAACCTATATAAGCAATCACAATTAAATTTTGAAACGAATCAATTAGAGCTTAATAGAATTAGAGACGATATATCGTTAAATGTAGCTAATTCATATTTAAATGTGTTGTTTAATAAAGAACGTTTAGAAACGGCTAGAGCACAATATGAGTTCTCAAGTAAGCAATTACAACAAGTAAAAGATTTAGTGGATGCAGGTGTACAGCCAAGAGCGAATATTTATGATGCAGATGCGACACTAAGTAATGATGCGCAAGCTGTTACCGTTGCAGAAAACAACTATACCTTGTCTTTATTATCATTATCACAATTACTTCAAGTACCATTTAATGGATTTAATGTGGCAATAATTGAGGTAGATACACCATCTGCTTCCATTATGCATAAAGATATTGCACCAATTTTAAATTATGCTTTAGAAAATAGAAACGAAATAAAAGTTGCTAAGAAGAATATTGAAAACGCTGAATTAAGTACTGAAATTTCAAAAAGCGGATTTTTACCTAGTGTAAGTATGAGTTATGGTTTTGGAACCAATGCTTTTTATTCTAACCTTATAACAAGTGAAGCTGACTTCTTTAATCAATTAAATGATAATAAAGGGCATAATTTTAATTTGAATATAAGTATTCCAATATTCTCTAGACACCAAAATAAAACGGCCGTAGCTAAATCAAAAATTAGAGTCGAAAACTCAAAATTAGATTTAGATCAAGCAAAACTAAATTTGGAGTCTAATATTCAAAGAGCATTTACAGATGCTCAAGCAGCTTTAAAAACATTTAGTGCTGCCCAAAAATCATTAGAGGCTCAAGAATTAGCATTTAATAATTCGGAAGAACGATACAATTTGGGTTCTTTAAATTCTTTTGATTTGGAGCAATCTAGAATCAGATTGATAAATGCGCAGTCTTCTTTGATAAATGCTAAGTATGATTTTGTTTTTAAGACAAAAGTTTTAGACTTTTACACCGGAAGAACAATAACATTTTAAGATTGACATATATATTAAATATAGAAACCGCAACAACTAATTGCTCAGTCTCTCTTTCTAAAGAAGGAGAGACTTTAGTTTTAAAGGAGGATTATAATAATAATTACTCGCATGCTGAGCGTCTACACAATTATATAGATGATGTTTTAAGGCAGGCAAACGTCACTTCGAAGGATTTAGATGCCATTTCAATTAGCAAAGGACCTGGGTCCTATACAGGGTTACGAATAGGCGTTTCGGCAGTAAAGGGATTGTGTTTTTCATTGGATAAACCATTAATTTCAATTGCGACTTTAGAAGCTTTGGCGCATCAAATAAGAATAGAAAACGGAACGATTGTGTCTATGTTAGATGCAAGACGGATGGAAGTGTATTCTGCAGTTTTTGATTCTGAATATAAGCAAGTAAGAGAAACTCAGGCACAAATTTTAGATGCCCAATCTTTTAGTTCTTATTTAGAACAAGGCAAGGTTTATTTTATAGGGAATGGTGTCGCTAAGACAAAAGCACTAATTAGTCATCCAAATGCCGTTTTTATAGATGACAAGTTGCCCTCTGCAAATGAATTGAGTGCCTTGGCATTTAAAAAATTTAAAAATAATGAAACAGAAGATGTTGCTTATTTTGAACCTTTTTACTTAAAAGATTTTATTGCCTTAAAGCCTAAATCTAAGTCTTAAATTTAGCATGGACTTCGATTAAGATTTAACTCATAAAGGTTAAATAAATTAGTGTTATTAGGGCCGGAACGCCTTGTACATAAAACAAACTCATTTTCTTTGTAGAATACGCTCCGTAAATTCCAGCGACAGTGACACAGCTTAAAAAGAATATAATTGTATTGTTATCTTTTTGAATTAGAGCATAGATTAACCCTGTAGCTAGAAAGCCATTATATAAGCCTTGATTGGCAGCCAATACCTTTGTGTCTTCTGCAAAGGTTTTAGATTTTAAACCAAATGTTTTAATCCCTTTGGAACTGGTCCATAAAAACATTTCAAGTATTAAAAAATAAAAATGTTCTATGGCGATAAATACAACTAGTACAATTAGAATTGTTTTCATAAATTTTATTCTTGAAGTAATTGAATCGCTCTGTCAACTTCTGAAACAGGTAATTTACAAGCTTTATTTACACAAACATAAATTAGCGTTTCATCATCAATATATCTGTTTTTAAGTAAAGGTAAATTGTTATCTGTTTTGCTGCCAATAATAAGTTTGTTTGGTATGTATGTTTCATTCAGCCCTTTGATTTTTTCAAAGACATGTTCTCCAACTATAGCTACTTCATAATATTTGTTTGTATAATTTAACATTAAATCAAGCCAATTAGAAAATCCCGAAGGATAGGTCGTCATTTCTGGTGTTACGTTATTAAGCATAGTTGTGGCTGTATTGTAATAGGCTTCATTATCGAAGTAATGCGATAATTTAAATAAATTTTTAGCCATTATAGAATTGCTGGCAGGAATAACATTGTCCCTATATTCAACATTTCTAGTCACCAATGAAGCATCTTCATCAGATGTGAAATAAAACATTTTACTGTCATCATTAAAAAAGTGATCAAAGGCATAATTTGTTAGGTCCTTTGCAGTTCGCAGCCATTTTTCGTCTAATGTATTTTCATAGAGAGAAAGTAAAGCTTCAACTGTAGCGGCGTAATCTTCGAGATATCCATTAATAGTGCTTTTACCATCTTTATAATTATGGTTTAAGCCACCATCATCTTTGAGTTGTTTGTTAACAATGAATTCGGCATTTTTAATTGCAGTATCCAAAAATTCAGGATCATTAAATACGCGATAGGCATCTGTATATCCTTTAAGCATTAATGCATTCCATGAGGTAAGGATTTTATCATCTAGTCTAGGGCGCGAGCGTTTTTCTCTTTCGGTCAACAACAGGTCTTTCCACTGCTCTATTTTATTAGTCAAAGCTTCTACGGAAATTTGATGCTTTTCTGCAATGTCTTTTTCGCTGTCTTTTCTAATTAATACATAGTTATTATGTTCCCAGAACCCATAATTATTCACATTGTAATAATCGGCAAACAAATCATAATCTGTATGGAGTAAAGTTTGAAGCTCTTCTTTTGACCAAACATAGTATGCACCTTCTTCCAATTCGCCTTCGGGAGTATCACTATCGGCATCCAAAGAAGAATAGAATGTGCCCTCAGGATGTGTTAATTCTCGTTTTACAAACTTTAAAGTTTCGTAAACCACATCTTTATATAATTCGTTTTTAGTAATTAAATAAGCGTCACTGTATAGACTCACTAACTGTGCATTGTCATAAAGCATTTTTTCAAAGTGAGGCACATGCCATTTGTCATCTACAGAATACCTTGAAAAACCACCACCTACATGGTCAAATACACCACCATGAGCAATTTTAGTAAGGGTAAGGTTTACATATTCCTGTAAACTAGCGTCGTTATTTTGATAGGCTTGGCGTAATAAAAAATGAATATTATTAGGCATCATAAATTTAGGGGCGCGATTTAAGCCCCCTTTGGTATGGTCAAAATTCTTAGACCATACAGTAACTGCATCTTCGATAAAATCTAGCTTAAATTCCGCAGTATTAGTGTTCAGTGAAACTACATCTAGAGATTTAATCCCTTCTTCCAGCTTGTCGGCATACTCAATTAATTTTGAAGGGTTTTCGGTATATAGCTTTGAAATTTGGTTAAGCGCACTCATCCATTGATCTTTTTTAAAGTAGGTGCCTCCCCAAACTGGTCTCCCATCTGGAAGTGCAACGGCATTCAATGGCCAACCACCACTACCAGTCATTAATTGTACGGCATTCATATATACTTGATCCACATCTGGGCGTTCTTCCCTATCTACCTTGATGCTAATAAAATTGTCATTCATCACTTTGGCAACCAAAGAATCTTCAAAGCTTTCGCGTTCCATAACATGGCACCAATGGCAAGCAGCATATCCAACGCTTATTAATATTAGTTTGTTTTCGGCTTTAGCTTGTGCTAAAGTCGATGCATTCCATGGTTTCCAATTTACAGGATTGTGAGCATGTTGGAGGAGGTATGGACTTGTTTCGTTTATGAGGTCATTAGTATGTTTGTGAGTCATTTCTTCTGAATTTTGACTCTTACAGCTAAATAGTGTAACAGTAATTAGTAATAGGATATTAAGATGTTTTCGCATGGTTTCAAAAGTACATAAAATGGAGCAAAAAAAAAGCGTCCTTTAAAAGAACGCTTTTTGATATATTATTTATTGTTGTTAACCTAACCGTTTATCGCTTCAACAGTTTCAACTTTATCTTTTAGCATTTCTTTTAACATGTTTTCAATGCCGTTTTTTAGAGTAAATGTAGAGGATGGGCATCCACTACAAGCTCCTTGAAGAATGACTCGAACACTTTTTTTCACTGGGTCATAAGATTCAAACTGAATATTACCACCGTCAGCAGCAACTGCAGGTTTTACATATTCTTCAAGAATATTTACAATTTCCTTGGAAATATCGTCTAATGCTTCAAAGTTCTCTTCTTTAACAGTCTCTGAATTGTTTTTTATTTCTGGAGCATTATCAAGTACAATTGTTTTACCATTTTCAATATAACTTCTAATAAACTCTCTTAATTCCATGGTAATTTCATTCCAATCAGCCATGTCATATTTCGTAACAGACACATAGTTTTCGTCAATAAAAACACTCTTAACAAAAGGGAAATGAAATAATTCCATTGCAAATGGAGATGACTTAGCCTCGTCAATTGAAGTGAACTCTAAAAGCGTTGGCGCTAATTTTTTATTGGCTACAAATTTTATCACTGCAGGATTAGGGGTGCTTTCGGCATAAACCGTTACAGCAACTTTCTTTGGTTGTCCTGATTGTTCAACGACAATGCCGCCATCATTAAGATAATTTTCGATTTGTTCTCTAACTTCATTTTGAACATCACTCCATGCGACAATATTAAAGCGCTCTATGGCAATAAAGTTACCCGAGATGTAAATCTTTTTAACGAAAGGTAAATAGAATAATTGCTGGGCTAATGGAGAATGTTTGGCCTCATCAATGTTATTAAATTCAAAGCTTTCGTGTTGTGTTAAGAAGCTATTAGCCTCAAATTTAAGTATGGCTGGATTGCTTGTTTCTTGAATGGAAACGTCAACTGTATTCATTGGGATATTATTTATATGCAAAAATAATAAAAGAAATGTGGAGTTATGCATATATTTGGAAATCATTAACGCAAGTAATTTGTAAGAAAAACATCTCGTTTTTTCATTTAAATTTTGAAGGTTAAGAATAGCTTGGCATGAATGATGTTATTAACTCTAGATAATGTTTAGAGTGTTTGTATATATAATAAAGAGGAGACTTTTTATAATCCAAAATGTTATGATATTTGAATTTTAGAATGAGAATTTATAATGAAACTAATCCTTAAATATATTATAATAACCTTTTTTCTTTTTTCCATTAATACATTTATGGGACAAGGATTAATTTGTGGAGAAGCTGAACCGTTTTGTGCTGGGGATTCACAATTGATTTTTCCTAATTCTCATTCAGGGACCCCAGGTGCAAGTGCGAGTGCAGCAGTAGGTATTGACTATAGTTGCTCAGGAACAGCCGGTTCCAATCCAAGTGACTGGCCTTTTCCAGCGTGGTATTTTCTTAGAGTTGGGGCTACTGGTGATTTGATTTTTACAATAAGTCAGACTCAAAATGCAGATGGATCAGGGATAGAACTTGATGTTGATTTTATGTGTTGGGGCCCTTTTAATAGCTCAAATATTGAATGTGCTTTCGATCTAACAGCAGCGAATAAAGTGGATTGCAGTTGGTTGCCAAGTACATCCGAGACAATGACAATTAATTCAGCCATTGCTGGTGAAACATATGTTATAATGATTACAAATTTTAGCCAGCAAGCTGGGTTTATAAGTTTACAACAGACAAACTCTGGAGACTTAAATTCTGGGTCAACGGATTGTTCAATCGTTAATGCCACTGAACATTGCATTGGAGATATATTATCTCTTGATGCGACTACAGGGAATGCGGTAAGATATGAATGGGAACGTGAAGGTGAATTATTAGATGAAACAGGTGCAATATTAAATAATGTTACAGCTCCTAACGCAAATTATATTGTAAGGGCTTATAATAGTTCTGATACATTACTAACGACAATTGAATTTAATTTAATTTTTTATGAAACTCCAACTTCTAACTTAATTCCAAATCAATTAATTTGTGATGATAATAATGATGGTTCTTGGGATTTCGATTTTAGTGCTTTAGATGTTGTTGCATTAGGAGGTCAGTCTGCGGCAGATTATACGGTATCATACCATTTAACTCAAACAGATTCAGATGAAGGCACCAATGTTATAGTTTTTCCATTTACAAATACAACAGCCTACACTCAAGAAGAAATTTATGTAAGAGTTGAAAATAATTTAAGTAGTAGTTGTTACGATACTTCTACCAGCTTTTTAATAAATATTTTTGATAGTCCTGTGGCCAATATGGTGACTTATGAGTTATGTGACAATGACCTTGATGGATTTGATACTAATGGAATAGTAGAGTTTGACTTATCAACTAAAATAGATGAAGTATTAGGCATACAGTTAGCTGCCGATTTCGAAGTTAAATTTTATTACAGTCAAGCTGATGCAGATGATGCTGTGGTAGGAACAGATATTACAGGTCCTATAGAAAACACCACAAACCTACAGACTATTGTAGCAAGAATTGAGCATAGAGAAAACGCACTTTGTTATGCAACTACTACCTTTAATTTGGTTGTAAACCCGTTACCAGTAGTGAGTACTGTTGTAGAATTAACACAATGTGATACAGATACTGATGGGTTTTCAGATTTTAATTTAACAGAAGCCAATGTGTTAATTTCAAACAATTCGGCTAATGAATTTTTCACTTATTATTCAAACGATGCACTTGCCATATCCGGCCTTCGAGCCGATCAAATTGATGATTTCACAGGCTATAGAAACCCAACTGAAACAAATAGTGTGGTATATGCTAGAGTAGAAACTATTAATGGCTGTTTTAGAACTGCCAGAATAGATTTAGTAGTAGGGACCACCAATATTCCTTTAGATTTTAGCTTAAGTTATAGTGTTTGTGATGATAAACAGGTTGATGGCGATAATACCAATGGGGTAGCAGCATTCGATTTTAGTAATGCTACAGCATCGGTTTTAAACGAACTTCCAACACGGCAAAATTTAACAATAACCTATTACACCAATGAGGCAGATGCTTTAGCAGAGACCAATGCTATTGCAGATATTAGTAATCATAGAAATGAGACCTCTTCAAATACACAAAACATCTATGTAAGAGTGGATAGCGATGTTGTTAATGCCTGTTTAGGTCTGGGGCATCATATTACCTTAACAGTAAATCCACTACCCATAGCAAATCCAATAACAGATTACACGTTATGTAGCGATACAGATCAAGCTGTTTTTGATTTGACAACAAAAAACCTTGAGGTTTTAGGTTTCCAAACTCGGCCTATATTAATAAGTTATCATTTGACTGAGCAGGACGCAAAAGATAATATAGTGATTCCAAATGCAAACAACTATACGAATATAAATAATTCACAAACCATTTTTGTAAGATCACAGTTTGATGACAATGACAATGGTATAGGAGATGATGGTGAGTGTTATAATACAGACATGAGTTTTAAACTTAATGTGAATTATAATCCTGTGATTTTCACTCCAGAAGCTATCAGGATTTGTAGCGATCAGATAATTACTGGATATGACCTTACTATAAGAGAAGTTGAAATTACTGGAGGAGACACTTCTATTGGTTTAAGTTATTTTGAATCACAACAGGAATTAGATAATGATAATCCAATTACAGATCCAAGTTCATATACAAATACCATTCTGGATAGAGAAATTCTTGTACTGGCAACGGGAACAAATTTATGTACAACAACAATATCGTTAACATTAAAAACAATATTGTATGCCAATATAAATATAACACCCACGACCATAGAAGAATGTGAGATAGATAATAATGGCTTTGATTATTTTGATATCACTCGAAGAGAACTTGAAATATTAAATAACTTAGATGCTGCTGAATTTACATTTACTTATTATGAATATGAAGGAGATGCTATAGCAGGAAGTACAAATGCAATAGTAAGTCCCACTAACTTTGAGAACACTCAAATTAACACCCAAACTATATATGTACGTGTATTGCCAATAGACAATGAGTGTTTTATTGTGTTGCCATTAACTTTAATAGTCAACCCCGTTCCAGAAATAGACATAGAAGACCAATATGTGATTTGTTTAGATAATACTGAAGCCGTGATTAACCCGGGGATAGCTACATTTTTGCCTGTTCCCCCAATATATACACAATTGGATGTCACACAATATAGTTTTCAGTGGTATCATGGTACAGAAGCAGCAGTAAATACAGATCCAAGTGCTGTTATAATTACAGGGGCTACTGGAGCAAGGTATGTTCCAATTGCGGCTGGGGATTATACGGTAATAGCAACTAATATAGCTACAGGCTGTCGTATACCAGCAAGTACAGAGGTTGTAGGCTCGTATCCTCCTGAGCGTATTACCGTGGAATTGGTATCTCCTGCCTTTTCAGGCAATAATATACTTGAGGTGACAGTTATTGGAGTTGGAGACTATGAATATCGTTTGGATGACGGGTTATGGCAAACTACTCCTAGATTTGAACAAGTTACCGGAGGAGAACATGTAGTCTATGTTAGAGATGTATTAAATTGTAATGTGATATCAGTGATAAAAATAGTGATAGATTACCCTAAATATTTCACTCCTAATGGTGATGGTTATCACGACACATGGAATATCAGAGGCATTGCTAGTCAGCCTAACTCAAAGATTTTTGTGTATGACAGATACGGTAAGTTATTAAAACAGTTAAGTCCAATAGGAGATGGCTGGGATGGCACCTATAATGGTTACGATTTACCATCAAGTGATTACTGGTTTACTGTAGAGTATATTGAACCTATAGACAATACTTTAAAACAATTTAAAGCTCATTTTAGCTTAAAAAGATAGTACAAAAAATGGCCGAAAAAAACATGCTCTTTTTTCGGCCATTTTTATATTATAATTAAAGTTTTATAAATTCATACTTAGCGTCAAGGTAAAGTTCGAATTCTCAGAAGCAATACTTGTTGCGCTAGTTAAACCAACATTATATAATTGATGATTTATGGTTCTTTTGGAATTTTCATAAGCTAAGTCAAGTTTTGAGTTTCCGAAGTTATATCCAAGACCAAAAGAATATCCCTTCAAATCGCCATAAAAAGAAGTGTTATTGTAAGGGCTTTCTTCCAATTTGTAGCCGCCTCTAAAACTGAAGTTCTCATGACGTATTTCACCACCAATTCTATAGGTGTTTGCATTTTTAAGGTTATTACTAATGGCATTGTTTTGCGCTGAATTATAAGTGTCAGATTCTGGCGTAAATTTCGTGCTTCCATAGTCTTTTCGAGAATAATCGAAACTGATCAAGCCTTTTTTATTAAGAATTAATGCCAAACTCCCCGTTAATTTTGATGGTGTTTGTAATTTATAGTCGGGAAATATATTTATTATCTGCGGGTCTAGAGTTTGTGAAATGAGGCCATCATCGTCTCTAACGGTTGCTAAATATTGAGTCGTTTCTTCTTTTATTGTATACCATGTAGGGGAATCATAGCTAATTCCAACTCTGAGAACATCGCTTAGTTTTGCAATACCACCTAACTGAAAGGAAAAACCATTACCGATTGTTGATAGGTTATTTTCAAACCCAACTTCGGTAACTAAAGAGCCTGAATTGGAGTTTTCTTCAAACAAGAAGGTGGAGCGTTCGTAATTAATGAAGTGAGAGTTAAGGTTTATTCCAAAGTATAAATTGTCATTATGTTGTATAGCAGCATTTACACTAAACTTACCATTATATCCAGTAGCTGCATAAGTATATTCCTGATTGAAGCTTCCTGGAGCAATGTTAGAAGCGTATAAGGTATTGGCATTATCATCTTCATCTGGTTCAAGAATAAATGATTCGTAACCTAAAAATGCTTGTTGATTAGCAAAACCAAATGATGTTCCAATATCACCATATGCATCTGTAATTGATTCATTAGAAAAGGCAGATATTTCATCAAGACGTAATCCTTGTGCATGAGATAAAAAATAAGAGCCAATAGATGTTGTATTTATTCCAGCATTGAAAAAAGAATCATCATAATTTTGGGTTTGTTCATAAGCGAATCCCAAAACGAACTTTTGTATTGAAGAATTTCCTTGTGTATTGTTAAATACAAATGCAGCTCCGGCTTGATTAAGGTCAAAGTTTGAATTGGTCGTCAAGTTAGAATTATTAAAATAACTAGTTTCATTATCAATTCCATAACTTGTAACAGACATTGAGGCGTGACTAATATTGAATATAGCAGCCCCTGCTGGGTTTATACTAACTGCAGACATATCTCCGCCAAGTGCGCCAAAAGCGCCGCTCATAGCTCTAAACCTTGCTGTTCCTTGTATATTGTCAGTAGCGTATCTAACCGCATCGGTGATATCTTGTGCGCTCATTGTAGACATAGATATAACACCTATGAATAGTAATATTAACTTTTTCATACCAATTTTTTCTTTTTTAATAGTCTCCTTAAATGTTGTTTCCTCTTCGTGATGAACTGCTACGGCCACTGCTTCTTGAAGAAGATGAGGATCTTGTCGAATTACTAGAACTTCTAACACTCGATGACGACCTGCTTGTAGAAGGTCTGTAAGAACTTGAACTATTGTTGTTGCTTCGAGATCTGTTAATTGTACTTCTGGATCGTGTTGTGTTTGTTCTGGTATTAGATGTTCTAGGTGTAACGGTAGATCTCGGTCTGCTAGTGGTAGTTCGAGGTCTGGTTGTAGTTGATCTCGATCTAGAAATAACGTTTCGTCTGGAATTTGTAGGACCTACATCTCTATTGATCCTTCTACGAGAATTAGTAGAGGTATTAGATCTGGATCTAGTAGTATTAGATTGAACAGAACTTCTTCTTGACGTATTTCTATTAACAAAACTTTGTCTATTACTAAGCCCAATTCTATTGGAATTAGTATATAATGAGCCTCTGCGACCAGAGTTATAAGCTAGCCTTCTATTGCTGTAATACCTATTGTAATAATTGCCATAGTTGTTGCCATAATAGTAATTGTATCCATATCCATAATAATATGGTTGACCGTAATATCTATTTCTCCAAAAAGGTCTATCCCAATAAGAGCCATAATATAGCGGGTCCCAATAATTATTAAAACCATAAATATTTCCATAATTCCAGTACAAAGAAGGATAGAAAAGACTATTCCATCGTATACTATTATATAAATGACCACCATTTATATTTATGGTTACATCATTATTGTCTTCACCCCAACCAGCGTAACTATCTTGATATTCTAGGCTGTCATTTTCTACTTCGTATTCCCCTTCATAACTATCTATATCTGTAAAGATCATTTCTTCTTGAGAAAGCTGTTTGAAATAGTTTTGGTAGTAATTCGAGTTTTGAGTATCTGGATTTTCTTGGTAATCGTTTTCCTGATATTCAACAGTTCTTTCAGAATTTCCATAAATACCATCATTATCTTGGCCAACATATTGATAAGACCCACAAGAAGCTAAACCAAATAGTAAGCTCAATGCACCAATAAGATGCGTTTTTGATTTTAAGTAGTTAATTAATTGCATATCTCAATAAATTAATTGTTGAACAAAACAAAAATAGTTAGTTTTGTCGAACTATTTTTTTATTTAACATAGTCACAATTTTTGTGCCAAATTAAAAAGCATGAGTAAAAACCTCACAAGTAGAAGCGAAGATTATTCGAAATGGTATAATGAACTGGTTGTTAAGGCCGATTTAGCTGAGAATTCAGCAGTAAGAGGCTGTATGGTAATAAAGCCTTATGGTTATGCAATATGGGAGAAAATGCAAGCTGAATTAGATAGAATGTTTAAGGAAACAGGTCATCAAAATGCATATTTCCCACTTTTTGTGCCTAAGAGCTTATTTGAAGCAGAGGAAAAGAATGCTGAAGGCTTTGCGAAAGAATGCGCCATTGTTACACATTACCGTTTAGAAAATGACCCTGATAATGAAGGTAAGCTAAGGGTTGACCCTAAAGCTAAACTGGAAGAAGAATTAATAGTTAGACCAACAAGTGAAGCTATAATTTGGAATACTTATAAAGGATGGATTCAATCTTATAGAGATTTACCATTACTTATCAATCAATGGGCAAATGTTGTACGCTGGGAAATGCGAACACGTCTATTTTTGCGTACTGCAGAATTTTTATGGCAAGAAGGGCATACAGCACACGAAACAAGGAGTGAAGCTATGGCGGAAGCAGAATTGATGAATAATGTCTATGCTGAGTTTGCAGAGAACTTTATGGCTATTCCAGTTATTAAAGGACTAAAAACAGAAAGTGAGCGTTTTGCAGGAGCAGAAGAAACATTTTGTATTGAAGCCCTAATGCAGGATGGAAAGGCTCTACAGGCAGGAACATCTCATTTTTTAGGGCAAAATTTCGCGAAAGCTTTTGATGTAAAATTCACTAATAAGGAAGGAAAGAAGGATTATGTTTGGGCAACGTCTTGGGGTGTGTCCACACGTTTAATGGGGGCCTTAATTATGACACATAGTGATGATAAAGGATTAGTATTGCCACCTAATTTAGCGCCTAATCAAGTGGTTATTGTTCCTATTTATAGAAACGATGAGCAATTTGATGCTATTTCTGAAGTAGCAAATACGCTTATGAAAGATTTAAGATCTAAAGGAATTTCTGTTAAGTTTGATAATAGAACAACTCACAGGCCAGGAGCTAAATTTGCACAGCATGAATTACAAGGAGTGCCATTACGTGTCGCTATAGGTCCAAAAGACCTAGAGAACGGCACTGTGGAATTGGCACGAAGAGATACTCTAACTAAAGAAATTGTAAATCTGGATGCTTTGGTTGAAACAATAGAAGGCTTAATGACCGAAATTCAGAATAGTTTACATCAAAAAGCTTTAAATTATAGAGATACACATATCACTTCTGTGGAAACTTTTGACGAATTTAAAGAAGTTTTAGAAAATAAATCAGGATTTATTTCAGCACACTGGGATGGTACCGCTGAGACAGAAGATAAGATCAAAGATTTGACCAAGGCTACAATTCGTTGTATTCCAGTGGATAGTAAATTGGAAGATGGGATTTGTGTGTTCTCTGGACAACCGTCTAAGCAACGTGTATTGTTTGCAAAGGCATATTAGTAAAAGTTTTTTTGAAAAAAAGCATAAAGTAGTTGCAGCATTTAAAAATAGTTGTATTTTTGCATCCGCAATGGAAAACATTGTGAGTTATTTGAAAAGTTTGCAGGTTTAAAATTTAAGAATTACATTTGCATTCTCAAAATATAATGGCCCGTTCGTCTATCGGCTAGGACGCCAGGTTTTCATCCTGGTAAGAGGGGTTCGATTCCCCTACGGGCTACAATTATTTAATAAGAAAAGATATGGCAAATCATAAGTCAGCGTTAAAAAGAATTAGAAGTAACGAATCTAAAAGATTAAGAAATAAGTATCAACACAAAACGACGCGTAATGCGATTAAAAAGTTGCGTGAATTGACAGAAAAGAAAGATGCAGAGTCATTATTTCCGTCTGTGATATCTATGATAGACAAATTAGCTAAGAAGAATATTATTCATTCGAATAAAGCGGCTAACTTGAAATCTGGGTTAACTAAGCATGTAGCTTCTTTATAAAAAAGAAGTCTCATTAAAAATATTATTAGAGCCTCTCGTTGTGAGAGGCTTTTTTTGTTCTTCTTTTTTTAAGGATTGAAGTGTTATTGGGGATTTTATTATTTGATAGGAAGCGTAGAGTAATAATAAAAGACAGAGGTGACTTTTGGTTTCTTAAGTTTTAGGTAAAGAAGTGATTTTCAAATAAAAAAAATCCTTGTTAGATTAATCTAACAAGGATTTTTAAGAATATAATTGATTTGTTTCTAACTATTCATAGAGATTAAAAACTCTTCATTGTTTCTAGTTTGTTTAAAACGATCGTTAATAAACTCCATTGCCTCTACAGGGTTCATGTCAGCAAGATATTTGCGCATTACCCACATTCTTTGAATGGTGTTTGCATCTAATAATAAATCGTCTTTACGTGTACTTGATGAAGTAAGATCTATAGCTGGGTAAATTCTACGGTTAGAAATTTTTCTATCTAATTGTAGTTCCATATTACCTGTTCCTTTAAATTCTTCGAAGATAACTTCGTCCATTTTAGATCCAGTTTCAGTAAGAGCTGTTGCTATAATAGTTAGAGATCCACCGTTTTCAATGTTACGTGCAGCTCCAAAGAAACGTTTCGGTTTGTGTAAAGCATTTGCATCTACACCACCACTTAGTATTTTACCTGAAGCAGGTTGTACAGTATTATAAGCTCTTGCCAATCGTGTGATTGAATCTAATAATATAACTACATCATAACCACATTCAACCAAACGCTTTGCTTTTTCTAAAACTATGTTCGCAATTTTAACATGCTCATGAGCTTCTTTATCAAAAGTAGAAGCAATAACCTCACCTTGAACATTACGTTGCATGTCTGTTACTTCTTCTGGGCGTTCATCAATAAGTAAAATCATTTGATAAACTTCAGGATGATTTGCTGCAATAGCATTTGCAACATCCTTAAGTAACATTGTTTTACCTGTTTTAGGTTGTGATACAATCATACCACGTTGCCCTTTTCCAATAGGGGCAAATAAATCCATTATTCTCGTCGAGACTGTGCTTTGTCTTTCTGCAAGATTAAATTTTTCGTTTGGAAATAAAGGTGTTAAGTGTTCAAAAGCAATTCTATCTCTTACTACCTGAGGATCTAATCCATTAATTTTTGTGACTTTAATTAAAGGAAAATATTTTTCACCTTCTTTAGGAGGTCTAACATTTCCTAAAACGGTATCTCCTTTTTTTAATCCGAATAATCTAATTTGCGATTGAGATACATATATATCGTCAGGAGAGGATAAGTAATTATAATCTGATGATCGTAAAAAACCATAGCCGTCTTGCATAACATCTAAAACGCCTTCACTTTCTATAATGGCATCAAATTCAAAATCTGGTTCACGGTAACGATTTCTACTGTCTTTGTTTCCATTGTTGCCTTGATTTTTATTGTCCTGACTTTGAGTTCCTCTATTTTGTTGATTTCCTTTGCCTTGAGGACGATTACCTTGCTGCGGTTTGTTCTCTTTACTTTGAGGACGATTACCTTGTTGTGGTTTGTTTTCTTTTTGAGGACGGTTTTGTTGTTCTCTAGGTTTTGGGCGAGTCACTTGTGGCTCTTTAGTCTGTACGTCTTTAGCTTGAGGCGTCTCTTTAGCTTCAGTCTCTTTAGCTTGCGTCTCTTTAGGTTCAATCTCTTTAGGTTGAGTCTCTTTAGATTGAGGCTTGCTTTTTTGAGTTTCTTTAGTATTAGATTCGTTTTTTGCTGTATCGATATTTGATTCAGTTGCTTTCACTTTAGACTTTTCTTTAAAGTCCATAGATTTTTGTTGAGCAGAATCCTTAGTTCTTTGAACACGTTCTCTTTTTTGTTTTTGAGGCCTTTTAACCTCTTTGTTTGCTTTAGGAGCTGCTTCAGGTTTTGGTGCTGGATTTGCAGCTTGATGATCTAGTATTTGATATACAAGATCTAATTTTTTTAAAGAACGATACTTTGAAATGTTCAATTGCTTCGCTATTTCCTGTAATTCAGGAAGTTTTTTTTCTTTTAATTGTGAAATTTCAAACATTGTTGAATTGAATAATTAGTTTAACTAAGAAATTATATGGTTTCATTGTATCCTTAGGGAAATACATGAAAACTTTGAATTTTTATTTTTTTTGAAGATTTTAACCTGTACAGTAATAGTATGTTGTACATTGTTATTGCAATTATACGACTTTATTTTTAATAAATAATATATGTTTTAAAAAAGAAACTGTTATTTTTGTTCCTCAATAAAAAGAAATGCTTCAAAGAATACAATCTATTTACCTTTTAGTGTCTGCTGTAATTTCAGCAGGATTGATTTTTGTATTTCATCTGTGGACCACAAAAACAGAAGCACTTTTTTTTGCTAAAGACGATGTGTTATATTTAAGTTTGTTTTTGGCTTCAGCCTTGTTAGCAATGGTTGCAATTTTTATGTTTAAAAATAGGCAGTCACAATTCGTTGTGGGTCGTCTGAATATAGTATTAAACTTTATTTTACTAGGATTATTTGTGTATCGATCACTAAACTTATCTGGAGAAGCTAACGTTTCTGAGAAAGGTATTGGGATTCTTCTACCTATTTTTTCTATCGTATTTTTGGTTTTAGCCAATAAAGCCATAAAAAAGGATGAAGATCTTGTGAAATCTGTAGATCGTTTGAGATAAACCTATCATCTTAGTAGTATTAGTGCGTGAAAACCCAAAGTGAAAGCTTTGGGTTTTTTTATTTATTAAACTCTATAACTTCTAGATTTTTAATTTTTTCACCATCAATTTCAAAACGCAACATCGTTCTAACTTTATGAAATCCATGAGTACCTATTGCACCAGGATTCATATGTAAAAGATTTAATTTTTTATCGGGCATTACTTTTAATATATGTGAATGGCCTGAAATAAAAAGTTTTGGAGGATTATGTGAGATGTCCTCCTTTACTCTGATATTATATTTAGGAGGGTATCCACCAATATGTGTCATCCAAACGTCAACATCTTCACACATAAAACGGTTGTGTTCAGGAAACTCAACTCTAGCGTTAGCATCATCAATATTTCCATAAACACCTCGTAAAGGTTTAAGCGCTTTAATAGTATCTGTGACTTTTAAATCTCCAATATCTCCAGCGTGCCAAACTTCATCAGCTTGTTTTACATACTTTAAGATTTTTGTGTCCATATAACTATGTGTATCGGACAATAGAAGTATTTTCTTCATTTTATGTTAATGTAAAATATAGTTTGGTAAATCTAATTATCTTTGCAGCTTACAAAAGTAAAGGATTCCCTTGAGATATTTTATTGAACTTTCATATAACGGAAAAGCATATCATGGTTGGCAATACCAACCCAATGCTATATCTGTTCAAGAGGTAATTGAAGATGCATTATCAAAATTGCTTAAAGAGAAATTAAGTATTGTTGGTGCAGGTCGTACGGATGCAAAGGTACATGCTAAGCAAATGTTTGCGCATTTTGAGAGTAATGAAACATTTAGTATTGAAAATCTTAAATTTAAAATGAATTCGTTTTTGCCCAAAGATATTGCAATTCATGATATATTTGAAGTTAATAATAAGGCTCATGCACGTTTTGATGCACTTAGTAGGACTTATAATTATAGAATCTCAATACGAAAAAACGTCTTTGAATACGATCAATCCTATTATTTAAGACATGGTTTGGATATTGATAAAATGAATGCCGCTTCAAAAATTTTGTTTGAGTATGAAAATTTCAAATGCTTTTCAAGAAGTAATACAGATGTAAAAACATACAACTGTACAATTATGAAAGCATCATGGGTTATTGAAGGAGGTGAATTGATATTTACTATAAGAGCTAACCGCTTTTTGCGAAATATGGTTCGGGCGATTGTAGGAACGATGATTGAGGTTGGATTAGGGAAAATGGAGGTATCAAATTTGCATGAGATCATTAAATCTCATGATAGAACTAAAGCAGGGGCTTCAGTTCCTGGACATGCTTTATATTTGACTAAAATTGAATACCCTGAGAACATTAGACTTTAGTTTAATTGCAATCAGTGTAAATATTATTTTTTTTAACTTTTATTGAATAACCATCAAAAATTAAACCCGGAGAAGGGTTGTAAGATAAATGGCTAGGACTAAAGAAAATGTTTTTGATACCAAACTCTTCAAGCGGTTATTGGTTTATATAAAACCGTATCGTGGCGTGTTTGTTTTGACCCTAATAACGGTAGTACTACTTGCTGCTTTTGGAGCCACGAGGCCTAAAGTTTTGCAGTTGGCGATAGATAATAATATTGCTAAACAGGAGTTTGAAGGCTTTTTGAGTTATATCATTATAATGTTGGTATTACTCATTTTAGAAGTAACATCACAGCTGTTATTTATATATTATGCAAGTTGGTTAGGGCAGTCAGTAGTTCGGGATATTAGAGTGAAGCTTTTTAAACATATTCTTGCGTTTAAAATGAAATATTACGATAATTCTTCGGTAGGGGTTTTAATTACTAGAGCAGTAACGGATATGGAACGTATCGCCGATATTTTTGGACAAGGCTTGTTCATGATCTTCAGTGATATTCTAAAAATGATTTTTGTAGGTGGTATGATGGCATTTATGAATTGGCGTCTAAGTATTATAGTATTTTGTACCCTTCCTTTTGTGGTAATTGCCACAAAGATTTTTCAAAAGTACATGAAAAAGGCCTTTGAAGAAGTACGAACAGAGGTTTCAAATCTTAATTCATTTGTGCAAGAACGCGTAACAGGGATGAAGATTTTACAGCTATTTGCCAGAGAAGATATTGAATATGAAAACTTTAAAGCTATTAATGAGCGTCATAAAAAGGGATGGCTAAAAACAGTGTGGTATAATTCTATTTTCTTTCCAATAGCAGAAATTTTATCATCAATAACATTAGGATTAGTCGTGTGGTATGGCGGTTTGAATGTGGTCTTGGATCAAACAGCATCGCCGGGAGATCTTATTGCATTTATAATGATGATTCCTATGATGTTCAGGCCACTAAATCAGATAGCAAATAAATTCAATACCCTTCAAATGGGAATGGTTGCTGCTGATAGGGTATTTAAAGTTTTGGATACTACGTCAAGTATTGAAGATCATGGAGATGCTATTGCGTCTAACTTTAAAGGCAATATTACATTTAAGGATGTTTATTTTTCATATGTTGAAGGAGAGCATGTTCTAAATGGGATTTCTTTTAAAGTTAAGGCAGGAGACACTATTGCAATAGTTGGTTCCACAGGAGCTGGAAAATCTACGATTATCAATTTATTGAATCGTTTTTACACCATAGATTCAGGTGAAATAAACGTTGATGATATTAATATAAAAGATGTTACGTTAAATTCTTTACGCCAACAAATTGCCGTTGTATTACAAGATGTATTTTTGTTTGCAGATACTATTCTGAATAATATCACCTTGAAGCATCCTCATATTTCTGAAGAAGAAGTACAGTTTGCGGCAAAACAAATTGGAATTCATGACTTTATAATGAGTTTGCCTAATGGATATCATTATAATGTAAAAGAACGAGGTGTGATGTTGTCTTCTGGTCAACGTCAATTGATATCGTTTTTAAGAGCCTATGTAACCAATCCAAGCATTTTGATTTTAGATGAAGCAACGTCTTCTGTTGATTCATATTCAGAGCAACTCATTCAAGATGCAACAGATAAAATCACCAAAGGGAGAACGTCTATTGTTATTGCTCATCGATTGGCAACTATAAAAAAAGCTGATAATATTATTGTAATGGATGCTGGATTAATTGTTGAACAAGGCACCCATGCCCAACTTCTTAAAAAGAAAAACGGCTACTACAAAAATTTATATGAAGTTCAGTTTATGCAAGAGGAAGTGGTTTAGCTACTCAAGATTTTCTTTAATAAGCTGTACGAGTTCCTGAGTGTTTTTATACATAGTAAACTCTCCATTTTTAATATAAGACACTTGTCCAGTTTCTTCTGATACCACAAGTGCAAGCGCATCTGTTTTTTCAGTTATTCCAATGGCAGCTCTGTGACGTAAGCCAAAACGCAGTGGGATGTTTTTTTCGTTATTTACAGGTAGAATCACACGTGTTGCTTTTATATTATTATCGGCGATAATAATGGCGCCATCATGTAAAGGGCTGTTTTTAAAAAAAATACTTTCTAAAATTGGCTGAGTCACCTTGATATTCATTTCATCTCCAGTAGTGACCAAAAAATCTAAATTATTATTTCGCTCTAAAACTATTAATGCACCCGTTTTTGAACTTCCCATTTTTGTACAAGCAGCAACAATAACGTCTGCATCAGTTAAATTGCCAGTTTGGGTTTTTAAAAATTTTAAACGCTTAAATAAATTGCCGCCTTTGCTAATATTAGTAGAGCCAATCATAAGTAGAAATTTTCTAATTTCAGGCTGAAAAACAACAATTAAAGCGATAATCCCAACACTCATAAAACCACCAAGTATTTTGGTAAGCATTTTCATTTGTAGAGCGTCAACAAGTAAGTAAATGAGATAAGAAATAACAATACCCACAAAAATGTTTATAGCAACCGTTCCCTTAATGAGTTTGTATACATAATAGAGTAGGAGTGCCACTAGAATTATATCTATAACATCTAGTACGGTGAACTTTAATAGGTCGTCGAATATTTCCAAATGAAAAGGAGTGTTTTAATTTTTAATAAATATAGTTAATTATAGATGAATTCATTATTTGTAATATCAACATTCTCAAAATCCAATTGGAGTAATTCTGATTTAGATGAGATGTATTCTTGAAAAGTTAAGTTTTTATCAAAGTATAGTTTTAAGTTAAAGCCAATAAAATTATATTCTTTAATATATAATCTCAATTTTTCATGAAGTTGATTTAAAGGAATGTCTTCATTACCAATTTTTACGTTTTGATTTTTATTAAAAACTAAAGATAGGCTAGACCTAGCATGAAATGAAGCATTTAAGCGATATTCTGCTTTAGTTTTTGGGGTATTAAGGTAAGTTGAATCTTTGCCAATGCTTGTCATTTTATAAATCACATCTGTGAACTCAATAAATGCTAAATTTTGAATATTTGGATTCGAACAGGTAAAATAATTTTTTGCATTTTCATTTTTATGCATGCCATCTTTATTACGCTTTTTTTGTAAATACTGTAAATGTGGCATTATTTGCCTTAAGGTTAGGCGTTTGTCAATATTCACTAACCAATTGGTAGTGCTAATCATGTTCTTTCTATTAAAATCGGTACTGTCTGGTTTTGATTCATCATAAAATAGATATACAGGAGAAACATCTAAAATTTCTGTAATCTGTTGATTATTAGATTCAGGAAGTAGCACCGTTTTTTTATTACAAGAAGTGAAAAGTATTGAAAGGATTACAAAGGTGTAAATATGTTTCATTTAATTTATTTGATTTGTGATTTTAATACATTCCATGGCCTCTTTTACATCGTGAACTCTTAGTATTGAAGCCCCTTTTGTCAATGCTAAGGTATTTAAAACCGAGGTTCCATTTAAAGCCTCTTTAGGTGTAGATTCTAATAAATTATAGATCATTGATTTTCTAGAAAACCCTACCAGTAAAGGGGTGTTTAAATTTGTAAAGAAGTCTAACTTACTTATTAAATCATAGTTTTGATCAATGTTTTTAGAAAAGCCAAAACCAGGGTCGATAATAATGTCATTGATTTTGTGTGACCTGGCTTCGGCAATACGTTCTGAAAAATAAAAAATGATCTCTTTTACGAGGTTTTCATATTCTGTATGTTGTTGCATATTTTGTGGTGTGCCTTTCATGTGCATCATAATATATGGCACATTTAAATTGGCAACTGTAGATAGCATTGCTTTATCCATCTTCCCTGCTGAAATATCATTTATCATTGTGGCCCCTGCTTCAATACACTGTCTGGCAACGCTGCTTCTAAAAGTATCAATTGATAGAAATGTTTCGGGAAAATGGCTCAGAATTAAATTAACGACAGGAACAATGCGTTTTAGCTCTTCGGATTCACTTATATGTTTTCCACCCGGGCGAGAGCTGTAGGCACCTATATCAATAAATGTGGCGCCTTCAATTAACATTTTCTCTGTTTGTTGAAGGATCTCACTTTCATTTTTATAAAGTCCACCATCATAAAAAGAATCTGGGGTAATATTTAGTATACCCATCACCTTTGGTGTAGATAAATCAATGAGTTGTCCTTTACAGTTTAGTGTCATAAATTAATTAATTCCATTTTTTAAAATTTATTATTTCAGATGAAAAATCAAATTTAATTGTGTAAATAGTGATAAAACAGTAGTTTCTACGCTTAATTTATTTGTAAATATATTCAAGAATTAGGTGTTCTAATTGTTAAACAAAAAACTTTAAACCTGAAATTTTGAACTTTAAACTTTTTTATGCGAAATTTACGCAAAATTCGATTTACTTTATGCAAAATACATCAAAACAATATGATGCCGTTATCTCAAAGTGTAGCGCCTTATTCAATAATAAAATGAAAGACTATGGAAGTGCTTGGCGAATTCTTCGTTTGCCATCGCTCACAGATCAAATTTTTATAAAGGCACAACGCATAAGAGGCTTACAACAAAATGATGTTAGGAAAGTAGATGAAGGTGAAGTAAGTGAATTTATTGGGATTATTAATTATTGTATTATGGCATTGATTCAGTTGGATAAAGGTGTTGTAGAACAACCAGATTTAACAGCAGATGAGGCTGCAATATTGTATGATGAGAAAGTTGCCTTGACACGGCAATTAATGATGGATAAAAACCATGATTATGGGGAAGCTTGGCGAGATATGCGTGTAAGTTCATTAACGGATTTAATCCTTCAAAAACTATTACGAGTTAAACAAATTGAAGATAACTCAGGTAAAACAATAGTTAGTGAAGGGATTGAGGCTAATTATCAAGACATGATTAATTATGCCATATTTGCTTTAATTCATTTGAATGAGGGTAAACATTAAAAAACTAAATCATTGGATTTAAAAAGATAGAATTTATGAAGTATATGAAATACATTGTACACACATCAAGACTACTTGTTGGTGTTTTATTTATTATCTCAGGATTAATTAAGCTAAATGATCCTTTGGGTTTTTCTTATAAACTTCAAGAATATTTTAGTACTGACGTACTTAATATTCCCTTTTTAGAACCTTATGCTTTAATAATATCTGTATTAGTTGTCGTTTTTGAAGTTGTTCTAGGGATCTTTTTGTTACTTGGGTATAAACCAAAATTCACGGCCTGGAGTTTGTTAGCAATGATTGTTTTCTTTACTTTTTTAACCTTTTATTCGGCATATTTTGAAAAAGTTAAAGATTGTGGCTGTTTTGGAGATGCATTAAAGTTGACACCTTGGGAGAGTTTTACAAAAGATGTAGTGTTGTTATTTTTTGTGTTGATTTTATTTTTTGGTGTAAAACATATTACCCCAATTTTCGCAAAATTACCAACGACGATTTTAGCCCTATTGAGTTTTATTTTTAGTTTGTGGTTTGGATATCATGTATTAATGCACTTGCCTGTAAAGGATTTTAGAGCCTATAAAATAGGAGATAATTTAATTGATAATATGAGTATTCCTGAAGATGCTCCAAAAGCAATTCAAGAATTCACATGGACGTTTAACGTCAATGGCGAAGACAAAACATTTGTAACAAATGGAAGTTATCCAACAGTTGATGGTGAATATGTTGGTTATGAAACTAAAGTAATAAAGGAAGGCTATGAACCTTCAATACTTGATTTTTCTATTGAGACTGATGATGAAGATTTAACCCAGCAAATATTGGGAGAGGAGCAATTAATTATAATCGTGTCTTATAATTTGGCAAAAGCTGAAAAAGAAGGCTTAGTTAAATTAAAGGCATTTTCAGATGAGGCCATAAAAAAAGGATATAAAGTCATTGGTTTATCAGCATCTGGGGAGGAAGACAAGCAAAAAATTAAGGAGAAATACGATTTGGTTTTTGATTTTTATTTGTGCGATGAAAAAGCCTTAAAAACAGTAGTGCGTTCAAATCCTGGGATTTTGGAATTAAATAGAGGTACCGTAAAGCAAAAGGTACACTGGAATGATGTTGATAAATTGGAATTAAAATAATAAGTTCCAAGGAGCTTTGAACGATTAAATAAGTCAACGAGTTGATCAACTATTTATTAAATAAAATCTTTTACGCAATACTTACTTTATTTGGAGTAATTACGGTAATATTCTTTTTATTTAATGTGCTTCCTGGAGACCCAGCACAAATGATGCTCGGTCAAAATGAAGACTCTGAGCAATTGACCATTGTAAAGCAAAAATACGGCTTCGACAAACCTATTAGTACTCAATATTTGTATTATTTAAATGATTTGTCTCCAATTTCATTTCATTCAAATACTCTTAAGGATTACACGTATTTAAGTGAGAATAAATATAGTGCTACAAAAGTATTTACCATTGGAAATATAACGACTGTTTTAAAATTTCCTTATTTGCGAGAATCATTTACTAAACAAGGAAAAAAAGTTAGCCAAGTTTTAAAAGAAACCTTACCAAATACTTTCGTTTTGGCTGTTTCGGCAATTATTATTGCAATTATTTTAGGTCTAATGCTTGGCGTGATTTCTGCACGATTTAAAGACACTTGGCTTGATAAAACAATTCAAATTTTAAGTACATTAGGAATGAGTGTGCCGTCGTTTTTTAGCGCGATTTTATTTGCATGGCTATTTGGATTTGTTTTGCATAAATATACCAATTTGGAAATGACGGGCAGTCTATACACTCTTGATGATTTCGGAGAAAAAAATGAAATACAATGGAAAAATTTAATACTCCCGGCTATTGTTTTAGGGATTCGTCCTTTAGCTGTTGTTATTCAACTCATGCGTAATTCACTACTGGAAGTATTAAATCAAGATTATATTCGTACCGCAAGAGCAAAAGGATTAAGTGATTTTTCTGTAATTAAAAATCATGCGATTAAAAATGCTTTAAACCCAGTTGTTACAGCTATTTCAGGTTGGTTTGCTTCTATGCTTGCCGGCGCAGTATTTGTCGAATACATTTTTGGGTGGAATGGATTAGGAAAAGAAATTGTAAATTCTTTAAACACTTTAGACCTTCCTGTAATAATGGGTGCTGTTTTAGTAATCGCTTTATTATTTATTATCATAAATATATTTGTAGATATAATTTATGCTCGTTTAGATCCAAAAATTAAATTGAGTTAATCGAATTGAGTATCCTTTATTATTAATTTTTACGCTATTTTTTTAAGTTAAGTACAGTTCAAAACGATTTTCTAAAGAATCCTTAAAAAATTGTGATAAAAACCTTTCCAACTGTAAAAGCATTGCAAGCAGCACATCTATATGTTGTATATTTGTTTTCCTTTAAATAATAACAAAAGGGAAGCTTATTTGAAGTTTTATAAGTGAATGATAAGCGCTTAAGAGAAATAATAAATTGATAACTCCCTTTCTATTGAAAGGACAAAGTAAGTGAATATGAGAACAAAAATTGTAGCAGGAAACTGGAAAATGAATAATGATTTAGCACAAACTGAAGCGCTAATTACAGATTTGAAAAAACAGATTCAAACCTCTGATGCCGAAGTAATGGTTGCTCCAGTGTTTACGAATCTTTATAAATCTTTTGAAGCATTAAAAGGAGATACGATTGAAGTTATTTCTCAAAACATGCATTATGCATCTAATGGTGCTTATACTGGAGAGATTAGTGCAGAGATGTTAAAAAGTGTTGGTGTGCAAACTGTTATTTTAGGACATAGTGAACGTCGTGCATATTTTAATGAAACGGATGAATTGTTGTCTCAAAAGGTGGATGCTGCTTTAGAGAATGATATGCGTGTCGTGTTTTGTTTTGGAGAAGAATTGAACGATAGAAAATCTGGAAATCATTTTAATATTGTAGAAAGTCAGATTAAAAAAGCGTTATTTCATTTACCAGAAAGTGCATGGTCAAAAATTGTGTTAGCATATGAACCAGTTTGGGCTATTGGAACAGGAGAGACTGCTTCACCTGAACAAGCTCAGGAAATGCATGCTTTTATTAGAAAAACAATTGAAGATAACTATAATGATGCTGTAGCTCAAAATGTATCTATTTTATATGGCGGAAGTGTGAAACCTGCAAATGCTAAGGAGATTTTTTCAAACCCTGATGTAGATGGTGGATTAATAGGTGGAGCTGCATTAAATGCTGAAGACTTTTTTGCCATAGTTAATGCATTCTAGAAAAAGGATTTATCTTGTTTGACAAATACATATAAGAAACCTCTAAAATACCAATTACAATTTATGTCTAATACAGTATATATAGGCTATTATTTCAATGTGTCTCCTTTACAACCTGGAGTGGAGATTTTAATAGCAGAGCTTGGTTTTGCTGGCTTTGAAAGTTTTGTTGAAACGGAGGAAGGTGTTACTGCATATATTCAAAAAGAAGAATGGAATTCTAGTATTCTTGATGGAATTCAAATTTTAAGTTCCGAGGAATTTGAGATTAGTCATACTCATGAAGATATAGAGCAGACCAATTGGAATGAAGAATGGGAAAAAAACTTCAAATCAATTGTTGTCGGTGATATTTGTTCTGTTAGAGCGCCTTTTCATGAAAAGCCTAATACCCAATATGATATTATTATAGAGCCCAAAATGAGTTTTGGTACAGGTCATCATGAGACCACGCATATGATGATTCAACATTTATTGGATAACGATTTGACTGATAAGTCGGTGTTGGATATGGGCTGTGGAACAGGTGTTTTGGCAATTTTGTCTGAAATAAAAGGAGCTAAGCCAATAGATGCTATAGATATTGATAATTGGTGTTATTTAAATAGTTTAGAAAATGTTGAACGAAATAATTGCAATCATATTTCTGTTTTTGAAGGTGAAGCCTCTTTATTAGAAGGAAAAACCTATGATGTTGTAATTGCAAATATTAACAGGAATATTTTATTAAAAGATATAAGTATATATGCCAATTGTTTGAATGATAACGGAATGTTGTTTTTGAGTGGCTTTTATAATCATGACATTCCAATTATTGAAGAAGAATGTAATAAGAATGGTTTGAAGCTAGTAGAAAAGCTTCAAAGAAATAATTGGGTTGCTTTAAAATTTGTAATTTAGCTGTTGAATAAGGGTTTTTAGTATTTATAAAATAGTCTTAAATGTAAAGGATTATGAGTTTAAAGGAAAAAGTGTCGGAAGAAATATGTCTTGCTGAAGACGTATTAAAGGAGAATGAGATTGTGTTATATAATGACGATGTGAATACCTTCGATCATGTTATAGACACCCTTGTGTTTGCTTGCGAACATGATCCGGAACAAGCAGAACAATGTGCGATTTTAGTCCACTACAAAGGTAAATGTACCGTTAAAACCGGAATTTATAAGGAGTTAGAACCAAGATGTTCTATGCTTCTTGAAGCAGGTTTAAGTGCTGAGATCATTTAAAATTCTGAATTTAATTTCTATTTTTTAATCTTACAGGTGCGTATTCCAAAAGGGACGTATAAGGGGCAAAAGCTTATCAAACTAGTTAATAAAAAGACAGTTGCCAATCCTAATAAAACATAAGCTAAGGTGCCTTCAATAACATTGAAATAATATAATAAAGCAACACTTATTGCTACTAGTATTCTTATTCCCTTATCTGTATTGCCCATATTTTTTTTCATGACCATTATATTTAATTGATTTTATAATGTCGACGGACAAACAAAATCAGTAGTTGGTAAATTAGTCTTTTTTAAAGCTCCAAAACCGCCAGCAATGTCTACCAAATTATTGAATCCTCTTGCTTTTAAAATTGAAGCAGCAATAACAGATCGGTAGCCACCAGCACAATGTATATAGTATTTTTTGTTAGAGTCTACAGCGTTCATATTATCATTGATAAAATCTAAAGCGAAATGCTGTGCATCTTCTAAATGCATGGCATTATATTCTCCGTCTTTTCTAACATCAAGGACATTAACTTTTTCTGAAGTTGAACGATTTTCAAATTCGGTTGCCGAAATTGATTCTAAGGTGTCAATCTCTTTTCCTGAAGTTTTCCAATCTTCCATGCCTCCTTTTAAATACCCTAAGGTATTATCATAACCAACACGAGATAATCGCGTCACGGTTTCTTTTGATTTTCCTTCAGGAACCACTAATAATATTGGTTGTTTCAGGTCGGTAATTAATGCACCAACCCAAGGTGCAAATCCACCATTGATGCCAATAAAAATTGAATTTGGTATATGACCTTTAATATATTCAGCTTGTGTACGAACATCGAGAACTAAGGCGCCTTCATGATTTGCTAAAGCTTCGAATTCTTCAGAATCAAGAGCAACATCTCCTTTTTGTAAAATAGTTTCAAAAGTATCGTAACCGGTTTTATTCATCATTGCATTTTTTGCAAAATATTGTGGAGGAGGAGGAATACCATCCAATACTTCTTTTACAAATTCTTCTTTGCTCATATTCGCCCGTAGAGCGTAGTTGGTTTGCTTTTGGTCACCAATAGTACCAACGGTTTCCTTGCTTAAATTCTTTCCACAAGCAGAGCCAGCACCATGAGCTGGATATACAATAACATCATCTGCCAAAGGCATAATTTTGTTTCGCAGGGAATCAAAAAGCATTCCTGCTAAATCTTCTTTCGTTAAATCAGATTTAATAGCGAGATCAGGACGGCCAACATCGCCTAAAAACAACGTGTCACCTGAGAATAGTGCATGATTATTACCTTGTTCATCGATAAGTAAAAACGATGCCGATTCCAAGGTGTGCCCAGGAGTGTGTAATACCTTAATTATAATGTCACCAATCTTGAACTCTTCATTGTCTGTTGCAATATGAGCCTCATAATTTGTAGTTGCACTCGGTCCAAACACAATAGTTGCGTCTGTCTTTTTTGCAAGATCAACATGACCAGATACAAAGTCGGCATGAAAATGTGTTTCAAAAATATATTTTATAGTTCCATTTTCGGCATTAGCCTTATCGACATATTGCTGTGTTTCACGCAAAGGGTCGATTATGGCAATCTCTCCATTAGATTCTATATAATAGGCACCTTGTGCTAAACATCCGGTATAAATTTGTTCTATTTTCATAAGTCATTATAAGGGTTATAAAACACCTTAGTCATATTGTTATACATCCTTTAGGACTGCAAAGATAACAAGTATTATAGGTTTAATAAGTGACAAAAGTCACATAAGTTTACTTGGGCCTAATGCGGTAGCTTGTTTTTTAATAGACCATAGATAAAAGTGCCAACTAGGGCGGCCGCTATAACAATTAACATGGAATATACGCCTGTGCCTAATAAAATATACATAGGTCCTGGGCAAACTCCAATCAATGCCCATCCCAGCCCAAAGATTAGACCTCCAATGATATATCTAGTAAAGCCTTTTTCTTTTTTAGGAACAAATATATCCGCTCCTTTTATGGATTTTACTTTTGAACGTTTAGAAATCTGTAAAAATAATATGCCTGAAGCAATTGCAGTACCTATGATTCCGTACATATGGAAGGATTGGAACCTAAACATTTCGTAAATACGATACCAAGAAACCGCTTCAGATTTTACTAAAACAATTCCGAAAAATATTCCGACAATTAAAAATTTTAAATATTTCATGTCTTAAAAAATTAGAGGTAAAATAAAGTTAGTCATAATCAAGCCTCCTAAGAAGAACCCTATTACAGCAATTAGAGATGGGCGTTGTAAACTACTTAATCCTGTAATGGCGTGTCCAGAAGTACATCCACCAGCGTAACGCGTCCCGAAACCAACAAGTAAGCCTCCAATTATTAGAATTGCTAAGCCTTTTGTTGAAGAGATGACTTCAAAACTGAACAGTTCATTTGGAACTAATGTTTTCCCAGAATTATCGAACCCTAGTGCAGTTAACTCTGAAATTGTATCAGGGTTTAAAGCAGTAATGCTATCATTTGATAAAAACTGAACAGCAATAAATCCACCAATAATGGCACCAAGAACAACGATTAGGTTCCAGATAGAATCTTTCCAATTATATTTAAAAAAACCTGAAAATTTGCCGGCTCCTCCCATGGCGCACATGGTTCTTAAATTTGATGACATGCCAAATGTTTTTCCAAAATATAGCAGCATTGCCATAACCAAAGCAATGAGTGGGCCTGAAACATACCAAGGCCAAGGGTTTAATAGAAATTCCATGTTTTAGTGTTTTGTTTGCAAATGTAATTGAATAATACAGCTGCAATGTAATAAAAGTTACTGGAGCTAAATAAAAAAAATATAAGATTTCCATTCCTATTAGAAGTTCTTAACTCCTGAGTTTTTAGTGAAAAGGGAGAAGAGAATTTATGCCTTTGAAATGCTCTAATAGGAAACAAATGATCAATATAGGGTAACATTTTAATTGCTTTTTTTATCTAATAGTATAGGAGCGAAAGTTTAATTGCAACTAATGAAACATAAAGTAAATCCATGGAAGCTAGTGCTATGACGGATCCCTAAAAAGAAACATTAGTTAGAAAATAAATTTGCATATTATATGTAAGCAGATAGATTTGAGTCAAGAATTATAGAGATGTGCTTCTACTAGCACAGTGGTAAGGAATAAAATTTAAATTTTAATCCTTTTAAGTTTCTATTTGAAAATAAAAAAGTATCAAAATCAAAAAAGCAAGCTATATAATATAGCTTGCTTTTTTATTTATTTGTGACCTCGGGAGGATTCAAACCTCCAACCTCTTGAGCCGTAATCAAGTGCACTATTCAGTTATGCTACGAGGCCAATTTTGTGGGTGCAAATATATTTTATTTTAC
>Ga0105356_10000651_pt1 | contig 33358 bp, 29 predicted proteins | sample GOMGulsemesocosm_3_FD_83502 | JGI IMG/M metagenome (GOLD analysis project Ga0105356, IMG submission 83502) | Methane-oxidizing microbial communities from mesocosms in the Gulf of Mexico - GOM9D Gulf of Mexico | ecosystem: Environmental > Aquatic > Marine > Cold seeps | place: Gulf of Mexico...
GCGAAATGGCACTCAATTAGCTATATCCATATTACTCTTTATTTTCTTATTTAAATTAGGTGAGGCCTATTTGGGACGTATGTCTATCGTCTTTTATCGTGAAGTAGGTTTTTCCAATTCAGATATTGCCTATTATTCAAAAATGATAAACTGGGCCGTGACTATTGTTTTTTCACTCATAGGTAGCGTTTTCACTATTCGTTATGGCATTTTAAAAGGCTTATTCATCGGCGGTATTGCTATGGCTAGCAGTAACTTACTGTTTGCCTTGATGGCCGTAGTGGGTCCAGATAAAGCATTATTCGCTTTCACTGTACTTGTTGATGGTTTTACCTCAGCATGGGGCTCGGTTGCTTTCGTCGCTTTGCTCTCAGTATTGTGTAATAAAACCTTTACTGCGAGTCAATATGCGCTCATGGCCTCATTGGGTACATTTGGTAGAGTGATGCTCGGGTCATATTCAGGAATTATGGTAGACTGGCTTGATGGTAACTGGGCACTATTTTTTGTTTTAACCGCATTAATGGTTTTACCAAGTTTAATATTTTTATACTTAATCAGAAAACCATTAACTGCGCTAATAGAGAAGTCTTAAGCTAAACTTCACAATAAATTTAAGTTAATGCGTTAACTTTCACTGAGGATATTTAATAAACTTATGATCAGACTTTTCTTTTTATTACCCATTTTAATGTGTGCTATTTGGTGGTGGTACCTTAATAACCACGGCTATAGCATAAAATCAGGGCTTAAAGGCTTTATTTATATTTTAACCTTTAATGCCGTCATCATATCGTTTTTAGCTGTAATGACTTGGGTTACTCTCTAGTGCTTCTTATATTTAATCAACGCTATCTTTCGATTATTGAACGCATCAGCAAAAAATAAAATCCTGCAGAACCAAAAAATCATTTAATGAAAAAATCATAGAGTTAACCATGTGGATTACTAGTGAACCTTGCCCATGACAATAGAAGTGTTCTAAAGTCTTCAATACCACAGCCAGCACTTTCATTTTGATCATAGTGAATATGATCGACGGTTAACATTTCAGATAAAGGCTCTGCACCATTTAAGCTAGCATTAGTGTGAATTTCCACGTCACCCTGGCTAATAGCAACTGAATATTCATGACCAGTAATGACAACCTCACTTTGCTGGCCTTTTTCCACGTTATCAATAGCAGTTAAGAGTTGTGCTAACTTAGCAGTATCATGTCCAAGCTCAACCTCAATCCACGGACCAACTACTTCATGCTCTAAAGAAAAGCGTGCTTTTGCTTCACCTGTTATTGCATCATGTATAAATTCATATTCCATAAGCTTACCACTTCTATCTTACTTAAAAATCTATTACTAACCTTCCTTTATTGTAGCAAAAAATTTAAGTTTTTATCGGTCAAACCGCCAATTAGATTCAAGCTATTCATTAACAAATGAATTAATTTTAGTTAGTGTTTGAAAGTACAAACCCATTGTTTTAATCATAAGGTAGAGCAACCAAGAAAATTCAATGAGCAATAGCAATGACAGCACCCAATAAGCACTTGGTATAACAAGTGTATAAAACAAAATAACCCCTGTCATAATATGCAAGTAAAACAACCATTGGCCGTGCTTTTTACTTAAAAAATCATGCATATGAGGAATTGCTTGCATGGCAGAAAAGTTTATCAAACATTTTTGCTGTAAATGAGTATAACTTAGAAAAGGTAATATTTTTAATAACATCCCTTGTATCACGGACACAAGATAAAAATACAGATAGATAGCTGTGATGAGCAAGGTTTTTTGTTGACTAATAAGCGTGGGTAAAAATTTTTCTGGTATAAAATAAAACAAATTTAGTACGATCAACGTAAACGCCGCTAATTGCCAAAAACGAATGGTGCTATCAGGCACTCTCCGTTTTCGCTTTGAAATAATCAACAATAAGCTTAATGCAAAAATACCGTGTATCAATACAATAAAAGGCACCATTAATTTTGGCTTAAACACCGCAAGCACTAATAAACTAAACAGTATACTAGGTAAATAACGACTAATTATTTTAGGAAAACTTGGTGCGACATGAAACATAGGGATGACTTGAAAGCTAACAGAAATAATAAGCAAGCTTCCCCAACCAACCAAACCAAATAAAGCATGGCTATTCGTTAGCACTTTTCCCACACTGTTAATACTGGTAAAACCAATACTCTGATTGAGTAAAACTACTCCTAAGAGCAATACTAGAAATAAAGCGATCATTGCTAATCGAAAACCGATAATAGAATCACCCTGACTAAGCTTCTTTACTAACACCCAAGCAAGGGCGAGGAAATAGAGACCAATGCCACAGACAAGGAATATAAGTGAACTAACTGCGAATAATGTACTTGGCCAAATGAAATTAGCCATCAAACACAATGTTCCTATAATCAAAGTGCTGTGGCAAAGACTAGCAACGAGTCTTGGTTTAGCAATACCAACACCGCCAATAACCGGTAGTAATTGCAATAAAGCGCCCATCATTATCATGGTCAGAAAACCAAGCGTAAAACCATGGGTAAGTGCTAACATGCTCGGCTGCCAGCGGCTAAGCCATAAAGTATCACCTGAAAAAAACATTAAAAAAGCACACAAGATTATAAAAATAGGCCCTGTGAGAAAAAAGCGAAAAGGTAGATCTATAGGCGGTAGCGCATTAAAAGATAAGCCATTAATGTTCATTAACTTTTACCTTTTATAAAGTCACTTGTTGCCAAACCATTTGTCAGCAACCATTCATCAAATACCGCCTGTGTATTTTGATGAAAAACATATAGAGTAATACTATCTGGTTCATGCACGATACAATGATATGAAAATCCCGCTTGATTTAGTTTTTCATACAATGGAAAAGGCTGTCTTCTATGCTTTATTAATAAGCACTCTTGCGCTGTTAACTTTGCCAGATGCGTTAAAATTACCGTCATAGGCTCAGGTGGTTCTAATGTGCTCACGTCGACTTTTATAAATATTAAGCTTGCTTGCATAGAGAATAATTAGCTTGCTTGAAATTGCTCAATGATTTGTTCACCATTAGCTATATTTTGTGCCATCATGGGATAAAGCATCATTTCTTCTTTCATATTATGCTGCTGCATCATAACCATCAGTGTTTCTGACAAACCTAAATATTCATCTTTTTCTTGTGCAGCTAACGCATTATCCAAATCTTGCACCAATGATCGCATTTGCTGATGTTCGATACGCATCACTTGCGTGGGGCCAGCAGTCATTCCTGTAGCCTCTTCAAACTGTGGGAATAAAGTATCTTCTTCTTGGCTAAAGTGCTTGGTTAATTCTAATGCAAAGCTTTGCCATTTTTTTAATGCTAATGACCAATCAGCTTTTGCAACTGCAGCCTCTGCTTCAGTAAAAAGTTCATCACACTCACGGTGTTTAGTAGTCATAAATTCAGGAATAGAAATCATAAAAAATCCAATTATAAAAATATATAACTAGATTTTAACCAATACCGTAAACAATGCTTTGACCTGCATTAAAGAACCATTTGAAAATTTTAAATTTTCAAATTATTTAAAGCTCATGAAAACCGAAGAGCTGACCAATTAAAGAATCCTTTTATTTTGACAAAAGGCGTCATAGAAAAGAATGATGATTAAATTCAGAAATTAAAAAATAACGTATGTTTGTATTTTGCTTAAACTCACACTTTAAAATTACAAATTACCTTAAACTATAGAGAGCCTTTAACACCTAATAAGTCACGGATTGCTTGCGTTATTTCTTCAATACGATTGACATCTATCGGCGCAATAAAAATAGTATCGTCGCCAGCTAAAGTTCCTAATATACCTGCAGACTCTCCCATACTATCTAGCATTCTAGATATTAATGGCGCACCGCCAATCCCTGTTTTCAAAATAATCTGCATACCATTGTGTTTTACACTTAACACGACAGATTCTATAGATTGTTTTGATTTAGGTACTGCTAATTCATCAGGTAAAATATAGATCATCTCGTTATTAGCGTTACGAGTTTTTACCGCACCTAATTTAGAAAGTAAACGTGATATTTTTGCCTGCGACATATTATCAAAACCTTGCACTGACAAAGCTTCAGCCAACTGCCCTTGCGAGCCATGGCACTGTTCTTTTAATAAACGCTTAAAGGCTTGAACCAAGTTAGATTCATGTTGTTTACGCAAAGTGGTCATATCAAATTCTATAAAAATGCAGCTAATGTAAGTATTCTACACTAGCTTCATCAAAATATGCTATTTTATGCATGTATATACAGATTTTATACACCTTATACCAATTGAATTAATGCATTCACCACTTAGCGAGAATTATTTCAATTGGTATTAATTCATTCCGCTTGAGTTAACTCCTGCCATTTCATTAATGCATCGGCTTGACCATTTTTTGATTTTATATACAAATTTAACAGTTTCAATTCATGACACTGTTTTTCTTCAACTGGCTCAGCCAATACTTCAATTAACGATATCCCAGACATTTGGCTAAATGCGGTAAAACATTCTTTAAAGTCCCTCACTGTAGTGCACGTTTTTGACTGACCTTGATAGGCCGAAATAATATGATGAACATTAAAGTCGCCGTCATTACAATGATAAATTTTTCCATCTCCACTTTTCCCTAAATGGAAAATATTATTACGCATATAAATTATAGTAACGTCTGTTTGATCTTTTAAAAAATTAATGAGCTCATTTAATTGAAAATGGAAGCCGCCATCTCCAACAATAATAACTGCTCGCTCTTGCTTATTTGCATCAGCAAGACCTTGCTCTTTAATACGTTGGGCAACAACTCGTGCATAAGGTAATGCGGTCCCCATTGCTCCGTACCAAGGATTAGTAAGCCAAGATCGCCCTAAAGCTGATTGTCTTATTTTCAAACTATAGCTAGTAAAATAAGAGTTACCTACCTCAGGTAAATAAACATACGGGCTTTGCTCATCAGCCTGTAATTCATTTAATGTTGCAGCAAGATTATTAAAGTCTATTTTTTCACTTGTTGGTACGGGTAAGGTTTTCTCAGTCGGTAGCTCAAGCTTGAATGCTGGTACATCACTAGTTAGCAACTTTTCAAATATATCAATTAGATCTTTTTCTAGTAAAGAACCACCTTTTAACAACGTTTTATTCTCAAACGTTTCAATTTTATGGGTACCAGTACCAAAAGCTACATTACAGTCTTGCGAAAATATACTAGTAGCAACGTCAATAACATAATCAACTTCTTGCTCTATATAATCTCGCCCTACTGTTTGCGTGAATACACCATTATAAGCCCCTAAGCATAGGGGTACATACTCATCAAATAACCCCTTCGCAAACCAAGTAGTTGCGTAAGGAATATTAAACTTATTAGCAAATGCTACAATAAGTTGCTTTAAATGACTGTTATGTTTAAGCCTGTCACCAATATATAACAATGGTTTTTGAGCTTGCTTCAGCTTTGTGATGATATTTTCTACTATCAACTCACTACCACCTAAAACATTATTACCACAGCAGATACTATCAACAGAACTGGGTAATTGAATAGGTTGAGTTTTTGCAAAAACTTGATCGCGAGGTACCTCTATAAATACAGGTTGTTTATTTTTATAAGCCTCGGCAACTATTTGATAAAAACGTTGACCAGCAAGATTAGGGTGTCCGGCTAACCTCTGCCCTTGCAACCTCTCTACGCGCATACCCAAAGCGGAAAATGCTTCTAAGGCATTATCATATTCAGCCTTCCACGACCCATTAGGATGAATAGTATGATGTATAGCCAACTTATTCACTTCACTTTCCGCTGGTGCGCCTGATATAAACACTACCGGTAAACCTTCAGTTACTGCTAAAGCAGCAGCACTAGTACAAGGTAAACTACCCACCATGTAAGTCGTTAAACAAAAGCCCATACCATCAATTTCAGCTTGTGCACAAGCTGAAAAACCCGCATGCATTTCATTGCTTGACGGGCAAATATCTATGTCATTATCTAAAGCAGCAATAATATTAGCCGCAAAATCACCACCGACACCATAAATATGTTTACCACCAAAAAATTGAATAACCTTAGCCATGGTGTCGCCTAAACTAGGTAACTTTTCATTATATTCTTTACCAAAATTCACTTCATATGACATTATTTCCGCCTCTTTAGATAACCGTTATTAACCGCTACTTTAAGCTGAGAAAAAAATTTATACGTGATCGAGATCATGTTTCTAGATAATGCCATAAAGACAAGTTTTGCTCAGGTGTTAGTACTTGTTTACAGCGTTTGTAAACTGGCAACATCTAGTGAGTAAAGCTCTATTAGGGCTAAACTGCTTACTGCTCATTTACCATGAAGTTAATCATTGCTATTTACTCGATTTTTAAAAAACAAAGTTATCAGCAATATCGTTAGTTTGTAACGAAATAATAGCTACATAGTGCATTTACTTACATTTTTTAAACAAAAGCTAACTTGCCATCTGTGATGAAAACGATAAGCTAGCTGCATGAATACATTTTTTCACAAAACTCGCCTCTTATTACTTATTATTCCCTTACTTAGCGGCTGTAGCACTAGCTCATTTACCGACCTATTTAGCAACTATAGTCAACAAATGAATGGTGTAAAACAAGCACAACAACAAGGTGATTTCCAACAAGCAATTAGCTTATTACCCACACGCAGTAGTAATGACAGTAGCTATAATCTCAGGCTGTTAGAAAAAGCACGTTTGGAGTATTTAGCGAATAACAATAAACAAAGTAGGCAAGATTTTGCAAAGACTTATAAGCTTGTGCAACAAAGCCAGCAAGGGGGGAAAATAGAACTTAGCCGAGGTGTTGAAAATATTGCAGCTATAATGAGCAATGACAATGCAATGAGGTATGACATACCACTATATGAGCAAAGCATGTTACACAGCTATCAAGCATTAAATTATCTTGCACAACAAGACTTATCTGGCGCTTTAGTCGAAGTGAGACGTGCTAATTTAGTACAAAAAAATGCTTTGGAATTGAATGCTAACAGTATTCCTGTCAGCCCAAAAAGCATTATTGCTCAAGAGGGCAGCATGAGCAGCTTATCTCAGCAGTACCCCTCTATGATCCGTGCTATTGGTAAGGTTAAAAATGGTTTTCAAAATGCCTATACTTTTTATTTGTCAGCGTTACTGTATGAAGCGGCAAATCAAAAAAATGATGCTTATATTGATTACAAAAAAGCATTAGAAATCTACCCTGATAATCGCTATTTACAGCAAGATGTATGGCGCTTAGCAAATACTTTACATATGTCTAACGATATAAGCTTATTTAGAAAAAATTTATCACCAGAAATTACTAAAAAAAGCGCTAATGCTAGTAATAATAACCAGGGGCAAGTTGTTTTTATCATCGAAAATGGCATAGTTGGGGCTAAGCAACAATCTTCATTAAGTTTACCTATTTATACTAGTCACAATGATATGCGCTTTTATAGCGTTGCTTTACCTAGTTACCAAAACCAGTTAATCGATTATTCCTCCTTGTCACTGACATATCAGGGGAAAAATTATCAAGCTGAAGAAATTGTCCGTTTACAATCTTTAGCCGCCAAGCAATTACAAGATCAGCTGCCCATCATTGTCACGAGACAAATAGCACGAATTCTCGCTAAAGAAGAAATAAGACAGAAATTGACTAAACAAGGTGGAGATATTGGTAATATCTTTGCTAATTTCTATAATATGGCCACCGAAAAAGCCGATACTCGCAGTTGGAGTACCCTACCTGATAGCATCCATATCTTACGATTAAAGTTATCGGCAGGTACTCATACCCTTAACATTCGCATTAATGGTGTAAATCAGCAAATCGAAGTATCCATTAATCAAAATAAACAAACCTTAGTCACACTAAACACTATTGGCACTTATGTTGGCCAAAATATTTTTAACTTATAACACGCTACACTTATTACGAGGAGACACCACTATGTCGTTCATTAAAAATGCCCCTTTGCTCTTGCCGTTATTACTGTCAATTTTATTTATTAGTGCTTGCCAGAATGTTCCGCCGGTTACTTCTGGTATAGGTAGTGAGCAACTTTACCTCGAACAAAAGTACAGTAAACACTTACTGGTGCACAATAAAAAACTAGCAAAAAAGCTTCATATTAGTGAGATAAAATCACGTAAACAAAATGATTTATTACAGGTAAATTTAAGCCTAACCAGTACCTATAAAAAATCACTTCAGCTGCAATATCAGTTTCAGTGGTTTGATAAAGACACCTTTGTTATTGAAGCAGGTAAAAGCCCTTGGCGGTCGCTTGAGCTGCACGGCATGCAAACCCAAACAGTGGCAAGTTTAGCACCAACGTCTAATGTGGCTACATTTAGCCTCAATGTGCGTGAAGTACCTGAAAAATTCTTTAAATTTTAAACAACAAATTAAGCATCGTATTAAATAAGATACTACGCGTAAAAAAGGACAATATTATGAACAAATTAGTAGTCGCCGCTAGCGTTAGTTTAGCCCTAGTCGTTTTAGGTGGTTGTACAAATAAATCAGTCGTTCGCTATGGTGATGCCACTGCAGTTGAAACTACCGACATCAACTTTGGTTCAACAGACTTACAAAAAGTTGCTAGTCAAATGACAGGCTCATTATTACTCTCTCCTGTCATTGGTACTTTAACAGCTAACACTCGTCCGATTCTTTTTGTGGAAAGCATTAAAAACAAAACCAGTGAACATATTGATACCGAATCTGTTACTGATTCAATTTCAACCAAGTTATTACGCTCTGGTAAGTTCCGTTTTGTTGATATGGGCCGTGTTGCCGCGGTACGTGAGCAACTTGAATTTCAACAAAACAGCGGTATGGTAGATGCTAGTAAAGCGATAGCATTTGGCCAGCAAGTTGGCGCGCAATATATGCTATATGGGAACTTGGCCAGTATTGTTAAGTCAAACAAAGATAAGTCTGACGTTTATTACAAATTTACTTTACGTTTGATGGATTTACAAAGTGGCTTAGTGGAATGGGCTGATGAAACTGAAATACGAAAAACCAAAGAGAAAAAATTTGTTAGTTGGTAAGGAGGTAACATGAAAACAATATCACTAGGTATATTAGCGTTATGCATTTTATTTTTTAACGCTACAAGCTTTTCTGCTAATTACGACAGAAACAAAGCAGTCCCTGTAGAAAAAGTACTTTTTGGCAGCGTGGACTCTGTACGTAATATTACTCATGAAGAGCTAATACGTGATAAAAAAAATGGTTGGCACACCTTTGGTGGCGCACTTATTGGTGGTGTTATTGGTAACCAATTTGGCGGTGGAAGTGGCAGAGATGTTGCAACAATATTAGGTGCCATTATTGGCGGCTCTGTTGCCAATGACCGTCGCCGTCAGCCTAAAAAAGTGATTACTCGTTTAGTTGAGTTAATGATCAAAACAGATACTGGTGAGCAATTTATGGTGATCCAAGATTTTGATAGCAACATGATTTTTCATTCTAAAGATAAAGTCAGAATGATCTATCTAGCCAACAATACAGTAAGAATAGACAAACAGCGCTAACTACTGATTATTAATAAAATAAATAGTGAGTGTTAACCCTGAGCAGCAATTATAAGCGATAGCCTTAAACGATAATCCAAACAATCATAGGTTATCGTTCCTCCTTTTCCCCTTGTGATAACTTTGTGATAAATACGTAATCAAATAGTGATATCTTCGTGACCTTGTCACAATATCTCCACTGCATAATTTCTCTTGAGTTTTACAACTAATACCAACTTTTTAGAGAAGGTGAATACAATCATGAATACAAATATAAAAACGAACCTAAAAAAAATTAATACCTTACTCAGCGTTAGCGCACTTATTTTTGCTAGCTCACAAGTACACGCTCAAGATTTATCAATCACCGTAACGAATTTAACTCAAGGTTTGCACTTCACGCCAATAATCACGGCTGCACATGCTAGTGATGATCATATTTTTATGGTTGGTTCTGCAGCTACAGCTGAATTACAAGCAATGGCTGAAGGTGGCGATATTTCAGGTTTGGTAACCATGCTCTCCAATGCTGATGCTGATACTAACGAAAACCCAGCAGGCGGATTTTTAGCACCGGGCATGTCAACAACTTATATGCTAACTAACGAAGCTGCCAACACTCACTTATCAATGACGACAATGATCTTACCGTCTAATGATGGCTTTGTCGGTTTAGATGGCTGGAAAATTCCAACTGAAACTGGCACCTATACCATAATGCTAAATGCTTATGATGCTGGCACTGAAGCCAACAATGAGTTAATTAATGGCGGCGGCGCTCCAGGTGTACTGGGTATTCCAGGCGCACCAAGTGGCGGCTCAGGCACAGATGGCAGTGGCGTTACCAATACTGAAAGTAATACTATGATCCATATCCACCGTGGAACTATTGGTGATGATGATACAAGTGGCGGCACAAGTGATTTAAATAACAGCATACACCGCTGGTTAAACCCTGTTGCTAAATTAACCGTTACCATTCAATAAGGAGCAGATCATGTCAACTCTTTCTTTAGTAACAAAAAGTTCGCTAATTAAAAGTAAACTCACAGTAATAACAACTTTGGCATTACTCTTATCTGCATGTAATGATAATGATGATCAAGTAGTAGTGACACCACCGCCAGCAGAGTATAGCTACTCAGTTACCATTACTAACTTAACTTACGCACAACCACTTTCTCCTTTAGGTGTGATTTTACATAATGATAACAAAATGTGGATGGTTGGCGATGCCTCTTCACTTGCCTTAGAGAAACTTGCAGAAGGTGGAAACAATACAGACTTTCTTGCAGATAGTAATGCCATTGCGGCGAGTTCAAGTGAAGGTGTGATATTACCCGGCACTATGACTACCATTAATATTAGTACTACCGACAGAATGGCAACTTATTTTACCGCCGCGACAATGTTAGTGAATACAAATGATGCTTTCTCAGGTCTTACTGGTATAGATATATCAACCATGGTTGTAGATGATACAAAATCATGGAATTTAAACGTTTATGATGCTGGTACTGAATTAAACAGTGAAGCTGTAGGTACTATTCCTGGTCCTGCTGACGGTGGAACTGGATTTGATGCAACGCGTGATGACGTTGATTTTGTTGGCTATCATTCAGGTGTTGTTAGCCAAAACGATGGTTTATATAGCTCAGTGTTAACGCAGGCACATCGATTTGATAACCCTGCGATAAAGTTAACAATAACAAGAACACAATAAAAACAAACTTGCCTAATAAACACTCAGGGAAGATTGTTTATACCCAAGTGAGCTCAATATTCACTTGGGTAAATTAGGGCAAAAATATGAAAGATAAAATTTTAATTGTTGAAGACGAAATTGATATTGCCAACTTAATTCAAGTACATTTAACTGAATTAGACATTGATAGTGACATTTGCGGCCATGGTCAAGAGGCACTTGAACTAGCGCTAAGCCAAAATTACCAACTAATAATGCTTGATGTTATGTTACCCGGCATTAACGGCCTAGATATATGTCGGCAACTTCGACAGACTAAACCTTTACAGGCAATTTTAATGTTAACCTCAAAAACATCAGAAACTGATAGAGTATTAGGGCTTGAATTAGGCGCTGATGACTACATGACCAAACCTTTCAGTATTCGTGAATTGCAGGCTAGGATACGTACACAGCTAAGGCGAGTACACGCCTTAACTGATAGAAATAGAGATGAGGTTTCAACACAAAGCGATAATAACCAACTTAATAGTGAACAAAACCAACGTAACAAAAGTACTTGCATAGGGCAATTATTAGTTGATCATCGTTACCATCAGGTAACTTACAAAGATAAGGCTATTAATTTAACCGCAACTGAATTCGAACTATTAGATTTTTTCTGTAAAAACCCCGATCAAGTATTTTCGCGTGCCCAATTACTCGACGGTGTTTGGGGCTATAACCATAGTGGTTACGAACATACCGTAAACTCACACATCAACCGTTTACGTAATAAATTAGAAGAAGACTGCGCCGAGCCAAAAATTATTCAAACAGTATGGGGCGTAGGCTATAAATTAAACTCTAGCGGAGTGCATTAACTATGCTTTCACTTTATCATCGACTCGCTATCTCAGTTTGCGGCACATTTATCATCATGGCATCATTACTTTTTTATTGGAGTAATTCTTTAGCTGAGCAGTCTAAATTTCAAGCAGAGCAAAAACTGCACTTACAACTTGCTGAGCATTTAGCGCACGACAACCCATTACTTCAAGATGGTGTCTATGATAAAAAAGCCTTAGAAAATTTATTTCATACCCTGATGTTATTAGGCCCAGCTTTTGAGTTTTACTTTCTTGATCCCGCCGGTAATATCATTACTTATTCAGCCGACGCAAGTAAAATAAAACGCCATTCGGTTGAGCTTAGCCCTTTAGTTGCTCTAATTGCCAACCCAGATGTGGTACCTGTTTTTGGTGATGATCCTCGTAACTTAGACAAACAAAAAATATTTTCTGCCGCGCCCATTTACCGAGGTGATAACTTACAAGGTTATCTATACATCATTATTGGTGGTGAAATTTATGATTCGATTTTCAGCCAAGTTAGAAATGATGAAATATTACAGCAATATAGCGTATTATTAATTACCGCTTTATTGTTGTTATTTCTTATTTTACTCGCTGTATTTCGCTATTTCACCGCCCCTATTAAGCAATTGGCAAGTGAAATGTTGGCCATTAAAGCCGCAAAATTTGACCAGTCTAAAGTAACATTAAGCCAGTGGCAGCATAGTAAAAAGAATGAAGTACATATGCTTGGTATTACCTTTACCGAGATGGTCTCACAAATTAACTTACAGCTTGGCCAGTTAACTGAAAATGATCGCATTCGACGTGAGCTATTAACCCATTTGTCTCACGACTTACGCACCCCATTAGCAACGATGCAAGGTTATCTGGAAACCATGGTGATTAAAGGTGAGCAACTTACCTCACAAGAGCAAGCTGAGTATTTAGCCACCGCCCAGCGCAATGCTATGCAATTGAAGCGCTTAATAGATCAAATATTTGAATTAGCTCACCTTGAAGATGGGCAAGTCACGGTGAACTTAGAAACATTTGCTATTGGCGAATTACTCCATGACATTATCGCTAAATTTGCGCTCAAAGCAAAAGATAAAGGCATCCACTTAACATTGCAACCACAACAATGTCGCTATACTGTTTACTCTGATATTGCCAAACTTGAGCGTATTATTACTAATTTGTTGGAAAATGCGCTTAGACATACTAACGAAGGCGGAGAAATTGCCATTATTGTTAACCAGCTAACCGACAAAATTAAAATTTCCGTATCCGACAATGGCTCAGGTATTAGTAAAGAAGATATCGCTTACATTTTTGATGCTAGATATCGCGCCAGCAATGCCATTGAGGACAGTACGCCTCATGCGGGATTAGGCTTAGCGATAAGTCAGAAATTAAGTCGAATTTTAAATTCAGAATTACTTGTAGATAGTAAACTCGGCCTTGGCAGTAATTTTTCATTGTCTTTGCAATTAGTAAGTCACTAATAACATAATTAAAATCTTGAATATAATGCCATTAGCTAACGGATAAATAGTCAGTTAAATTTAAAGTTTCATTGTCTAAATCCTAATAATTTTGTGATATTATAATCGCGCTTAAATTAGAAGTAAGTCAGTGATAATTCATTCGAGGTTGATAAAGTGCGCAGATTGATTTTTAACAAAAAGGGTGGAGTGGGTAAAACTAGCATTGTTTGTAATTTAGCTGCTGTAAGTGCTATGTCGGGTAAAAAAACCTTGGTAATAGATTTAGATCCGCAGGCTAATTCAAGTCATTATTTATTAGGCGATCAAGTTTGCGATCTTTCTGTTGCTGATTTTTTAAATCAAAGTGTCGGATTCTTTGGTACCACACGTGGAGCAGAGGAGTTTGTATTCAAAACACCATTTGAAAACCTTTTCATTATGCCTGCATGCGATAAACTACCTGAAATCGAGCATAAACTAGAATCTCGCTACAAAATATTTGCACTTCGCAAAGCAATGGAAAGGCTAGAAGAGTTTTATGATGAAATATACATAGATACACCGCCTGCACTAAATTTTTATACCAAATCTGCATTAATTGGGGCTGACAGAGTTTTGATCCCATTTGATTGCGATGCTTTTTCTCGCCACTCATTAGAAAGTGTGTCTGCATCAATTCGTGAAATATGTGAAGATCACAATAACGATTTGGTTATTGAAGGGGTAATTGTTAATCAATTTCAACCTCGTGCCAAATTGCCGAAACAATTAGTAGATGAATTAATAGAGGCAGGCTATCCAATCTTACCTGTCATGTTAAATAGTTCGGTAAAAATGCGCGAGTCTCATCAACATGCAATGCCATTACCTTACTTTGCACCTAAGCATAATTTAACACAGCAATTTAAAGCGCTTTATGATTTCATTGAGACCCCGCAATAGCAATTTACAAATAATACCAATCCGCATAAGAAAGTGATCGCTTAGTGATAATTTAAAGGCTTAGAGGCAAGGCATTGATTGCAGGGAATGGTTCTTCCCTTGTCAAAATCAATAACGTAGCATATAAGCCTTTAAAAATCGCCCTTTGGGAACGCATGTACTCCGTGATAACGGCACAAAATTTGTTTGATGTAGAAAAACTATATCTTCACATATTTTATTTGTTCTCATGTCGTCCATGCCGTTCTATGTGGTCACTTCTTTATGCAGAATGGTATAAAGAGCTAATATTGATTTTGTGCGGTTAATGCCAAAATATTAGTTTGCGCATCAATAAGCTGCTGACTAACTTTCTTACGATGCTTTACTGCCTGCTCAAGCGCTACAAAACAAGTACCGCTATTTTGTTCTGCGATCATAATATGGCTTTCACCTGTAATAATAGCTTGTACTGCGGCAACGCCCATTTTAGTTGCTAATAGTCTATCTTTAGGTACTGGCGAACCACCGCGTTGAATATGTCCTAGCACACAAGCAGTACAATCGATGCCTGCCGACTCTGTCAGATTTTTGGCCAGCTCTATAGCCCCACCTGGCCATAAATTTTCGGCAATCACAATAATATAACTGCTATGACGGTTTTGCTGAGCATTTTTGATTTCAGAAGCTAAAATTTTAAGTTTACTTTGTTGCTCAGCCGCAGAGAAATTTTCAAAAGATAATACCTGTTCCGCACCGCAAGCAATACCAACATTAAACGTGATATGCCCACTATGTCTCCCCATCAACTCAACAATAAAAATTCGCTCAAAAGCATCAGCGGTATCACGTATTTTATCAATCGCATCAATAGCAGTATTCACCGCTGTTGCAAAGCCTATGGTAAAGTCTGTGCCATCGAGGTCGTTATCAATAGTGCCGGGAATGCCAATGAGTTGACCTTGCCAATAGTCTTTTAATGCTAATAATCCGTTAAAAGAGCCATCACCACCGACAACAATTAGAGCATCAATGTTTTCATTTCTTAGGCTATTAGCCGCTTGTTTAAGACCATTTTCCGTTAGCATCTCCTCACACCGAGCACTTTTTAAAAAAGTGCCACCACGATGAATAATACTATTGATATCACTGAGTTTTATAAGCTTTGCTTGAGATATACTTTCCGCACAAATCAAACCGTTATAACCATGATAGAAACCAATGACATCGATGTGATAATGATGAGCAGCCAATACAACAGCGCGAATAGCGGCATTCATGCCTGGCGCATCGCCACCACTGGTTAAAATAGCAATGCGTTTACACTTAATATTCGACATGTGGGTGTTTCCGTTATTTCAATTTTACGAAACTAGGAAAACTATACCACATCGTCAATTTTTAGCGCGAATTAGCTTTATGAATAACTAACCGAAATAGGAATAGAGAGTACTTTGCGCCCTTGGTGTTTGAGCCAAAAGTAGACACCAGCAAAACACAACAGCACCGTAGCAATAGAGATACTTGCCATTAATGGCGCAACAAAAAAGTTACCTACTTGAAAACATAAAGTAGCCATTAAATATGCCAGTAAGAAACTCCAAATAGCTGCAAAACCAGCCCAACGAGTCCCTACTTCATTTTTAATTGCGCCCATAGCTGCCACACATGGCGTATATAGAAGAATAAAAAGCAAATAACTAAACGCGCCTAATTGTCCGGCAAAGGCAGCCTGCATGATTTGATAGGTACTTAAGTCAACCTCTTGATCTTTAGCTACCTGCTCTAAATCACTAAGATCGCCCACATCTATACCTAAGGGATCATCGGGTGCAATTCCCAATAGATTTTCTTTAATACTACCTACAGCATCATGCCAACTAGCTGTTAACGATGGCACTTCACCGTCTGCACTATTACTTGGCGAGTATAAGCTGTTAAAAGTTGCTACTAATACTTCTTTAGCAAAAATTCCAGTAATAATACCAACACCAGCTTGCCAGTTTTCTTCCTTAATCCCCATAGGTGCAAGCAGTGGCATTACTACTTGCGCACTTTGGCTTAAAATAGATTTTTCGCTATCTTGATGACCAAAGCTGCCATCTGTACCAATAGAATTTAAGAAGTTTAGCAAGCACACCACAATAACAATGGTTTTACCTGCGCCTGTTACAAAGCCATAAGTACGTTGCCAAACACGTTTGCTGATTGCGCTAACGTTAGGAAGTTCATAAGGAGGTAGCTCCATTATATTCAATGAACTAGTACCAGATAACACAGTTTTTTTAAGTAAAAAACCAGTGAAAATGGCAGCCGCAATGCCAATCAAATACAATAAAAACACTAAATTCTGACCACTTTCTGGAAAAAAGGCCGCGGCGAATAATGCGTAAACTGGTAACCTAGCGCCACATGACATAAATGGCGACATCATAATAGTGGTAATACGCTCTCTTTCACTATCGAGTACTCGCGCTGACATCACCGCAGGTACGGTACAACCAAAACCAACAATAAGCGGTACAAAAGCTTTACCAGGCAAGCCTATTTTTTGCATCACGCTATCCACTACAAAAGCGGCACGAGCCAAATAACCAGAGTTTTCTAATAACGACAAACCAATAAATAAACAGGCTATAACAGGAATAAAGGTAGCAACGGTTTGTATACCACTACCGACACCTTCCACTATGGTTAGTATCCACTGCGGTAAACCTAGAGGGGTAAGAAAATGTAGCGGGTAATCAACAAAAATAGTGCCGCTGAGAATGTCAAAAAAATCAATAAAAGCACTACCAACATTAATAGCAAACATGAATAATAAATACATCATACCCAAAAAAACAGGAATTCCCGTTATTGGGTGCAACACAAAATTATCTAAGCTGTCTGTAATGCGAGCTCCGCCTCCACCGACACTTGAACGGGATAAAATATCTGCAACATAATCTTGTCTTGCTTGAATAGCTGATAAATTTTCTATTGGTATATTTTTATTTTCATCTGTTTTGTCTTGCTCAGAAACTTGATTTTTCTGAGTAAATTGCTCTTGTACTAATAATAGTTTTTGTTCTAATAATCCTAACGCATTTTTATTGTGAGCACTTAGCGCCACAACCGGACAGCCTAATTCATTACTTAATTTATCAACATCAACCAGTTCATATTTTTGTCTATCAACTTTATTCAATACAACTATCATTGGCACGCCTAACTCAAGCAATTGTGTTGTAAGATAGAGTTGACGGCTTATCTGGTTAACATCAACAACATTAATTAAACAGTCAATATCATTATTTTTAATAAACTCTTGAGAAATAGTTAAATCTTGCCCTTGTTCACCTCGTTTAGTAAGAGAGCTTAGGCCGGGTAGATCCGATAGAAAAGTTTCAACACTATTTAGCTTTACCGATGTTTTTTTCGCCGCAACAGTAATACCTGAGAAATTACCCACATTTTGTTGGGATGCATTTTTATTATGAGAAGACAGTAAATTAAATATTGTACTTTTGCCTGTATTAGCAAAACCGACTAGGGCGTAATGCACCCCTTTTACTGGTAAGACAGCGCCATTATCAGAAGATTGGCTGCATGATGAAGAACTAGAACAACAACTCATTATGAAAACTCATATTACGCTTACTGAAAGCAGCGTTGTGTAAATACGCTATAGGATTGAAGCTAAACCTACAAAAATTAAGTGCTAGCAACTTGAATTTGCTCGGCAATAGAGCGTTGAATGCAGATTTTAGTATTATGTAATCGAAAAGCTATTGGTCCATTAAATGGCGCTTTATGCGCTAATGCAACCTCGGTACGCAAAGCAAAACCTTGTTCTAATAACTGAGCCGAAAGTATTTCATCAAGCGGTAATCCGCTAATTTTAACAACCTGATTTTTGGCTACATCAACTAAAGTCATTTCTTTACCTTTTCTACTTCACCTTTAACAACAATTATTTAAAGGTAAGTCTGCAAAATACAAATGATAAATTGTCATTACTTTGTAATGTGATATTCGCTAAAAATGAACTGTAGAGAAAAAAACACAAAGACTAATGAGAATTACTATTGTTTGTATTCTACACTGAGACGGATAAGGAAACAACGAAAACAATTATTGTTTACTTCTTCGTTGATACTGATCAATGAATGGTCGAGCCGCACTAATCTAATTTGATTACACTAGCAAAGGGCCTTCCGTGGCACCTTATAATTTTACCTAGGCATGTTGATTAATCACCATTAAACAACTTAATTTATCGTCGATAAGTACTTATAACAATTATTTTCTGTTGAGCCTGCAAAGCCATAATCACTTTTCTTCATCGATTATTTCTGGCTCTATTGAACTTGCTTTAAGCAATTCCACTTCGATTTGATCTACTCTTTGTAAACCACGTGGTAATTTATTACCCCTGCGACCGCGCTCACCGCGATAATGTTCAATATCACTGGCTTTTAAGGTGAGTTTTCGTCTACCTGCATGCAGGGTAACTGATGCGCCTTCCGGCACAATTGCAAGCAAAGTAACAACCTCTTCACGTGCTTTAGCGCGTGCAGATGGAATATTAATAATTTTATTCCCTTTGCCTTTACTTAACACCGGTAAGTTTTTCACTGGGAAGACTAACATGCGCCCCTCAGTCGTAATGGCTAAACAAGACTCACTACCAATGTTTTCAATTAATTGTGGTGTTAAAACCTTTGCCGCTTGTGGTAAAGAAATCATCGCCTTGCCATTTTTATTACGACTGATCATATCGCCAAAACAACTAATAAAACCATACCCTGCATCACTAACAAGTAAATATTTAGCATCATCGTTAGCCATTATACAATGAACAAAGTTTTCACCTGTTGCCAGATTAAATCGCCCTGTAAGAGGCTCACCTTGGCTTCGCGCTGTCGGAAGAGTATGTGCATCGGTAGTAAAAGCTCGCCCGGAGGAATCAATAAAGGCTACCGGACGATTGCTACGCCCTTTGGCTGAACATAGATAACTATCCCCTGCTTTATAACTAAGCGCAGTAGCATCAATATCATGACCTTTAGCACAACGTGCCCAACCTTTATCTGATACCACAACAGTAACAGATTCACTTGGCACAAGATCTTTTTCAGTTAATGCTTTAGATTCAGTACGCTCTACCAGTTTAGAACGGCGATCATCACCATATTGCTCTGCCGCGGCCATTATTTCTTTTTTCATTAGCGTGCTCATGCGTGCTTTTGAATTAAGAATTTTTTCTAAATATTCTTGCTCTTCGCGCAATTCATCTTGCTCAGCGCGAATTTTAAATTCTTCTAATTTAGCCAGTTGTCTTAGTTTGATTTCTAAAATGGCGTGGGCTTGAGTTTCTGACAAACTAAAACGCGACATTAACTCGGCTTTTGGATCGTCAAAACCACGGATGATTTCAATAACTTCATCGATATTTAAGTAAGCAACTAATAAACCATCTAAAATATGTAGACGTGCCAAAACCTTATCTAAACGATATTGCAAACGTCTACGTACAGTTTCACGACGGTATTCAAGCCACTCAGTTAAGATTTCTCGTAAATTTTTAACCGCTGGACGATTGTCTAAACCAATCATATTAATGTTAACGCGGTAACTTTTTTCTAAATCAGTACTGGCAAACAAATGTTGCATTAATTGTTCAATATCAACACGGTTCGAGCGAGGAACAACCACTAAGCGTACTGGATTCTCATGATCCGATTCATCACGAAGATCTACTACCATTGGCAGTTTCTTTGCGGTCATTTGTCCGGCAATTTGTTCTAAAATTTTACCGCCTGAGGCTTGGTGCGGCAAAGCAGTGATCACTACTTCACCCTGCTCTATATCGTAAATTGCGCGCATTCTAATACTGCCACGCCCCGTTTGATAAATTTTTTCGATGTCAGCTTTAGGGGTAATTATTTCTGCATCAGTCGGATAATCAGGTCCTTTTACAAACTCCAATAAATCAGTAACTTCTGCTTTGGGTTGATCAATTAAATGCACACAGGCAGCCGCAATTTCACGCACATTATGAGGTGGTATATCAGTTGCCATACCTACAGCAATACCAGTAATGCCATTGAGCATTATATGAGGTAAACGCGCCGGGAGTGTTTTTGGTTCGTTCATGGTGCCATCAAAATTTGGCACCCAATCAACAGTTCCTTGCCCAAGCTCAGATAGAAGAATTTCACTAAAACGTGAAAGGCGTGACTCGGTATAACGCATAGCGGCGAAAGACTTAGGATCGTCGGGTGCACCCCAGTTACCTTGGCCATCGACTAAAGGATATCGATAAGAAAACGGTTGCGCCATTAATACCATGGCTTCATAACAAGCACTGTCACCATGAGGATGAAACTTACCGAGCACATCACCAACGGTACGAGCTGATTTTTTGTATTTTGCTGTTGCCGATAAACCTAGCTCTGACATAGCATAAACAATACGTCGTTGTACTGGTTTTAAGCCATCACCAATATGTGGCAGGGCTCGGTCCATAATAACGTACATAGAGTAGTTTAAATAAGCTTCTTCGGTAAAACGTCTTAGGGGAACTTGCTCTACCCCGTCTGGACTATATTCGAGCACATCAGACATGAAATGATTTTCCTATTCCCGTAAACATGAGTATCGTAAACACGAGTGTCTAAAACATGACTACGATTTATTTTTATTATTAATAAAGATATGACCTACAAGCTTATATGATTTTTATAGCCAAGTGAATTCAAAAAATTAGTGCTTACGCCTTTCTTGATCATTAGCAACAGCGCTATAACTAACCATTTGATTTCGTCCTTGCGCTTTAGCTTGATACATAGCTAAATCCGCAGCATGTAAAAGATCGTCAAACATCGCTTTAGTATCATGATTATTAGCGACACCGAGACTTAAAGTGAGATTACTATCTAAGCCTAGGTTGCTAAAATCATAGAGAGCAATTTTCTCCATCACTCTTACTGCAATGGCTTTTGCTTTATCAAGATCAGTATTAGGTAAAATGGCGACAAACTCTTCACCACCCAACCGTGCAAAATAGTCTCGCGAGCGCATAGTTTCACTCACCAATTGCGCTACCTTAGCTAACACTAAGTCGCCAACAGGGTGACCAAAGTTATCATTAATATATTTAAAGTGATCAATATCAAATAAAAAAACACTTAATTCGAGTTGTTGCTCAGTAGAAGTTTTTATTAGTTCCTCCCCTTTAACAAACAAAGCCGTTCTATTGATCAACCCTGTTAAATGGTCCGTTTGGGTAATCAATAAAAGTGCCTTCCTTACCTTTAACTGCCGAAGAAACAAGAGAATAAAGATTAAAATTGTGCAGAGAATTAAAATTATATTACGCTGCTGAATCATTTGCTGCTTTTCAACATCATCCAGACGCAATGCCTTCAATTTATTTTGGTTATCTAATAACTTGTTAGTTTCAATTTTATGGGTTATTTCATATTTTTCTGTCAGCTGCTTAACAATGTCATCTCGTTGTGCATCGCTATAATTATTATAGCCATCAACAAATGATTTTTTGACTTGGTAAGCTTTATCATAATTTTTAGTCGCTGCTAAACTAGTTGCGAGTATTTCATACAAGTTAGCAAACAAAGGAGAGTTAACTTGTTTTTTGACTATTTTTCCTTGTAGCAATTGCGCTTGTTCAAGTAAAGTTATTACTTGCTGATGCTGCTTATGATATTGCGCGATATTCGCTTTTGATAACAGCAGCAGATATTGTTCGCCAATATTTATCTGATTAAACGCTAATGACGACTTAACCAACATAATTTCAGCTTTATTGGGGTTTTCTGTCGATAACGCCAATAAAGAAAGTACTTTGAGATTAATCGTGTATTCTATTGCTTGCTCAAGTGTGACCATTTGATTTTTATTGCTTTGCGCGAAAGACGGCAAACAAAAAACTATCGCTAATAATGACACTATCATTACTCGAAATTTCATCAGCCACACACCTTGTTAATACCTTCATCTTGTGCCTGATAAAGCAAGTCTTCTGCTTTATGGATTAGCGCTTCTATACCATTTAACTGGCTATCAAAAATATCAGCTGAACAAACAACGCCAAGGCTAACACTTATATTCATATCGCTAGTTCTCTCTTGCTTCCAAGAAAATTTTTCAACTGAAAGTCTAAAGCGCTCAGCGATAATCAATGCTTGAGCATGTGATGTTTTAGGTAGTAAGATTAAAAATTCTTCGCCACCGATACGACCAAAAAAGTCTGACTTACGCAATAATTCGCTACCAAGTTGTACCATTTTTTGTAACGTAGCATCACCTACAGCATGGCCAAATTGATCGTTAACTTTTTTAAAGTGATCAATGTCAATCATTAAAACACTCAAATCACTTTGTTGTGCCTTTGCTTTTTTGAGCAGTAATTCACCTTGCTTTAGGGTTTTTCTACGATTAGCAATTCCTGTCAAAATATCCATATTCGACACTTTATGTAGTCGACGTTGGTCTTGTATTAATTTGATCAAGAGCCATGCAAAAAGTAACGCTACAACCGCAATATACAGAAGGTAATATCGTTGCTGTTGTTGTTGTTTTTCTGCTTCAAGCAAAGCATTCTCTTGTAAACTTTGTTTGTTCTCTAGTAGCTTTGTCTGTATATCTGCTTGCTTAACTTCTAATGCTAAACGCACTTCAGCAATGGAGCTTATTTGTTCTCTTTCTCGTAACGCTTTTATCGACGCTAACCGCTGTTTTTGTATATTATAAGCTTGTTGGTGATGGCCCAGTTTATGATAAGTTTTAGATTTGAGGTTAATAAGCTTGATGTTCTTTTGCGTTCTAACAAAGCTTAATGACGCTCTATCTTTCAATATTTCTTCAACCTTATTTATACTGGTTAATACCTCATCAAAACGTTCCAGTGCAAATAAAACAAAGGCTTCTTCATTATAATATCTCAATTTAATATTATGCTGCTCAGTATTTTCCATGTACTGCTTAGACAGTAATAAGTACTGATAACTTATCTCAAAATTTGGTTGTTGCTTTTTTAAATAAGCCCGCGATAACCCAGAGTATGTATTGTACATAATTTCATTTTGGCCGCGCCCTCCAGACTCTTCAATTATACTTTTATAAACGATTATTACCTGTTGATATTCCTTATTAGATAAATGAGTGACAGCAATATTCAATAACGCCTCTAAGGATGAAATACTTTTCTTAGCTTTTTTGTAAAACTGATAAGATTGCTGGTAATACACCATTGATTGCTCAGTTCTATTAAGGTGAGCATACACAATACCTAACTCTGAATTAACTAAGCCTTTGAGTTGATCATTATTGGTTTGTTTAGCAATATTGTAGGCATCATTTAAAACCTTCAAAGACTTTTCAAATTGGTCTGTCAGATAATAAATGGCGCCTAAATTAACTAAGCCAGTTGCGATAAGTACTTTATCGTTTAGAGACCTTGCTAACTCTAATCCATTTTCATAATCTTTAGTCGCTGCCTCGATATTGCCTATACTTTCCAAAGCAAAACCACGGCTATAAAGTAACTCAGAGATGAGTATACTTGGGCTAGAAAGGCTTAACGTTAACTCTAAGCCATCAGAAGCCGTTTTTTCTACTAAATGATACTGAACTTGTAAAAGATAGATCTTGGCTAACAAATTGTAATAATGAACTTGCTGCTTTAATGAGAGTTCAGTAAGCATACCTTCATATTGCTTTAACTGCGCAAGCGCCAACAAGGCATTACTATCCATCAGTTTTTCAATTTCTATCGCAGCGTTATCAAATTCAGCTAAATTTTCAGTACTATGTTGAATGGTGGTGTTGCTCGTTTCTGGCGAAAAAGCAGCTAAACTCGCTTTTGCTAAAAAGCAGCAGCAAATAGAAAAGAAAAGTAGAACATATTTTGAAGTAAGCTTAGCGATCAAGTGTATTGACCTTAAAATTATTTTGCATATGAATCAGTATAAAACGATTTGATAACGAATTAAAAGACTGATTATACTCGACCAACCTCAAGATACCCGCTTTATAAAAAAAGCAGCACCCAATGCTAATACAACTGAAATAAATAGACAGGCTAGTAGACCTTGCTCACTATTTATAAAGCTTTGATAAACAAAACCTGACAGTATAGTGCCCAATAATCGCCCTAATGCGTTGGCCATATAATAGAAGCCAACATCCATTGAAACACCCTCTTCTTTTGCTAACGCTACAATTAAATAACTATGTAAGGAAGAATTGACTGCAAAGATACTACCAAAAATAAATAATCCTGAAATAAGAACGCTTTCAGTGTGCTGGCTTAGATTTAATATCACAAAAAGCATCAAGGTTACTAAAGCCAACGCATTTGACCAGTGAGCAATAAGTTTACCCGACACAAGCTCCTGTACAATGCCAGTAGCATGACTAATTTTGTTAGCGTTATTTTTCCCAAAAAGATATGGCGCATAAGCTTGCACTATACCGTAAGCAATAATCCATAACGCGAAGAAAATACCAATACCTCGATGGCTCCAATGCAATTGGCTAGCTAAATACACGGGGAGTGCGATAACAAACCAAACATCGCGCGCGGCAAATAAACACAAGCGTGCTGCCGATAGATAATTCAATGAGGAGTTTGTTGAAAACACTTGCCTGAATTTAGGCTTAAATTTAGCCTTTCCAATATCAACTTTAAGGACTATCACGCTAAACAAAGCTACTATCGCTAAAACGCTTGCCATTAATAACATAGCACCTTGAAAGCCAATAGTGGTCAGTAACAAGCCACCAAGAAAAAAGCCAACACCTTTTAAGGTGTTTTTAGAACCCGTTAATAAAGCAACCCATTTAAAAAGTTTACTTTGACGCTCACTAGCAACTACATCACCAACAAGCATTTTAATACTACTTTTAGCACTCATTTTATTGAGGTCTTTGGCAATACCCGATAAGGCCTGCGCTGACATTAAATAAACAACATTTAAATAGTCAGTCGGCATTGCTAGCATCAACAAAGCAAATACTTGCAAAAACAAACCAATATTCATGGTTTTATTTAAACCTATTCGCGCCCCTAACCAACCACCAACAAGGTTGGTGATCACGCCAAATACTTCATAAAAAACAAATAACATGGCGAGTGCTAAAGGCGTATAACCTAGCTGATAAAAGTAAAGTAAGATCAGCATGCGCAACGCGCCATCGGTTAAGGTAAATGCCCAATAATTACCAGTGATCACTAAATATTGCTTAATGGAGCTTGGCAAAGTCGCAAACATCTTAACGAAGACTCAAAGCAACCATTTTCATTAATTCTGCGCTACGATTAGCATAACCCCACTCATTGTCATACCACAGGTACATTTTCAACTGTGTATCATTAACCACCATAGTTGATAAGGCATCAACAATAACCGATCTTGGATCAGTTTTATAATCAACCGATACCAGCGGTCTTTCTTCGTAGCCTAAAATATTTTTCAGTTCGCCTTGCGCAGCCGTTGCCATCAGTTGATTGACTTCTTCAACCGTAACGACACGGTTCATTTCAAAAACACAATCGGTAATAGAGGCATTAGCCAGGGGCACTCGTACTGCATGACCATTAAGCTTGCCTTTTAACTCTGGAAAAATATCGGTAATTGCCTTAGCAGAACCCGTAGTGGTAGGAATTAATGATTGCCCACAAGCGCGCGCGCGGCGTAAATCTTTATGCGGGGCATCAAGAATAGTTTGCGTATTGGTAATATCATGGATAGTTGTCATTGAGCCGTGTTTAATACCAATATTGTCTTGTAATACTTTTACCACTGGCGCTAAACAGTTAGTAGTACAGGATGCTGCTGTCACAATGGCGTGTTTCTCAGTATTGTATAAGTGTTGATTAACGCCCATAACAATATTGACAGTATCAGTGTCATGCTCAGTAACTTTCATTGGCGCTGTAACTAATACCTTTTTCACTCCTTGCTTAAAATAGGATTGTAGCTTAGCTTTATCACGCATAACGCCTGACGCTTCAATGACTAGATCACAGGCAGACCAATCCGTTTCGCTGATGGTTTTATTTTGCGATATTGCTATTTTAGCATCATTAATGAGCATCAGTTTGTTACTTATGCTGTCATCAACATTTGCTTCTAAATGCCAACGGCCATGAATAGAGTCAAAATTGAGTAAATGTGCCAAGGTTGCCGCATCACCGGCAGGATCATTAATTTGAATAAATTCAATTTCTGGCCAGTCAAATGCTGTACGCAAAATCAAACGACCCATACGGCCAAAGCCGTTAATTCCTATTTTAATTGTCATAACATTACTTTGTCAGTGGTTCTTACATAAAAAATCCCTATCAGCAGATAAGGATTCTATAGAGTAAACAGTTTTTAACACACGAATATGACAATTATATTACACTACCGCCATATCACCTTTACTTTGTAGCCATTCTTTACGATCGCCAGAGCGCTTTTTCGATAGTAACATATCCATCATTTCAATTGTTTCGCTGTGCTCTTCATCAAGCGCGGTTAATTGTACTAAGCGGCGGGTATTAGGATCCATAGTGGTTTCACGCAGTTGCAATGGATTCATCTCACCCAAGCCTTTAAAGCGTTGTACATTGACTTTACCACGCTTTTTCTCTGCTTCAATTCTATCAAGTATACCGTCTTTTTCTGCTTCATCGAGTGCGTAAAACACCTCTTTACCTATATCAATGCGATACAATGGCGGCATTGCGACATAAACATGCCCAGCTTGTACTAGTGGTAAAAAGTGTTGAGTAAATAAGGCACATAACAAGGTAGCAATATGGAGTCCATCGGAGTCAGCATCGGCCAGAATACAAATTTTACCGTAACGTAATTCTGATAAATCATCGCTGTCGGGATCTATACCTAACGCAACAGAAATATCGTGAACCTCTTGCGAGGCAAGAATTTGTCCCGAGTCAACTTCCCAGGTGTTAAGAATTTTACCTCGTAGTGGCATAATTGCTTGTATTTCTCGATCGCGTGCCTGTTTAGCACTACCGCCCGCAGAATCACCTTCCACTAAAAACAACTCGGTACGGGATAAATCTTGGCTACCACAGTCGGTTAGTTTTCCTGGTAAAGCTGGCCCTGAAGTGATTTTTTTACGTACTACCTTTTTACTAGCACGCATACGTTTTTGCGCATTGTTGATACAAAAATCTGCCAAGGTTTCAGCTATGTCGGTATGTTCATTCAACCATAAACTAAAAGCGTCTTTCACTACTCCTGTGACAAATGCTGCACATTGACGTGATGATAAGCGTTCTTTCGTTTGACCAGCAAATTGTGGATCTTGCATTTTGATCGACAAGATATAACTACATTTATCCCAAATATCATCTGGGGTTAATTTAACTCCTCGAGGGATTAAGTTGCGAAATTCACAAAATTCACGCATGGCTTCTAATAAGCCTTGGCGCAAGCCATTAACATGCGTACCACCTGCAATAGTTGGAATTAAGTTAACATAGCTTTCACCTATACCTTCACCGCCTTCTGGTAGCCAAGTTATCGCCCAATCTGCGGCTTCATTTTGTGAAGAAAACACGCCAACAAAAGGCTCTTCCGGTAAATTAACATAAGCGTTAACAGATTCTTTTAGGTAATCCGTTAAACCGTCTTCATAACACCATTGATACTTTTTATTTTCAATTTTGTCATGAAACTTAATGGTTAAGCCAGGACACAATACCGCCTTGGCTTTTAATAAATGGGTAAGTTTTAATACTGAAAATTTAGGGGAATCAAAATAGCTAGGATCAGGCCAAAACTTTACTCGAGAGCCGGTATTTCGTTTACCAACGGTGCCCGTTTCTGTTAACTCTTCAACCTTATCACCATTTTCAAAAGCCATTTCATAAACGCTACCATTGCGTCTAACGGTGACATCTACACGAGTCGATAAGGCATTAACCACAGAAATACCAACGCCATGTAAACCACCTGAAAATTGATAATTTTTATTAGAAAATTTACCGCCAGCATGGAGCTTACAAAAGATTAGTTCAACCCCTGAAACTCCTTCTTCTGGATGAATATCCGTTGGCATACCACGGCCATCATCAGTGATTTCTAATGATTGATCGGTATCTAACACCACAATAATATTTTGTGCATGGCCGGCAAGCGCTTCATCCACAGAGTTATCAATAACTTCTTGGCCTAAATGATTCGGGCGAGTGGTATCTGTGTACATGCCTGGGCGACGGCGAACTGGCTCTAAGCCGCTTAGTACTTCAATGGAGTCTGAGTTATATTGGTCAGTCATGTTTATATAGTATCTTTATAAATATTATTTTTTTATTTGGTGTTTTTTACGGTATTAAAAACTGTTGAGCTGAAAAAATCAGCTATTGCCGGCAAATGTTGTTCAAAACCGACAAAACTATGATCACCACCTTGCTCAACTACTAAGCGACAGTGTTGGTATTTTTCAACTGCTTGTTGGTAATTTAACACTTCATCGTCGGTTTGTACCATAACTAGATAATTATTTTTTTTCTGCATATCAAAACCAGGAGGCTTTGGTTCAATCGCTTTTAGTGCAATCATATGCTTTTTAGTTACTTGATAAACCTCTTCTGTGTATGGGTTCACTTGCTCGCCAAGGTAATCTTCAAGTAATTCAAAAGGCTTAATTGCCGGGTTAACAAGCACACAGGGAAGATTATATTTCTCTGACAAATGGCTAGCAAAATATCCCCCTAATGAGGACCCCATCAAATACCATGCACTATCAGTTTGAGATAATTTTATTATCTGTTCTAGTTGATTAATAGCCTCTTTGGGATTACTGGCAAGTTGCGGACAATAAAAATGAATATGCGGAAAGTGCTTGAGAAAATATTCTCGTGTTTGCTCTGCTTTTACCGATAAAGGTGATGAATTAAAACCATGAATATAAAGGATATTTATTTGCATTTTGGCACTTCTAGCAAGTTAATTATTATTAAGGAGTAATAACTAAAAAAATATTAAGTTAAGGAGCAATAACTTCACTCTCAATTGTACCATTACGGTTAAGGTATAATAATCGATAACTTGGTAAAAGAGAGGCCATTTCTTCTTTAGTATCGCCAAATTGCACAGACGTTGCCGGACAAGTATAAATATCAACATGGTCTTTAGTTAGTTGGCTAGCTCTATGCACATGCCCACAAGCAATTGCTTTTATATTCATGTTGGCATTATTTAATTGATTAACGGTTTTCCAAAAAGCTTGTTGGTTTATTAAGCCATGTTTATCAATATAATAACCAATATTTACCGGGTGATGATGCATCATCAATAATTGAAATTTATTTTTGTCGATACGTGGGGCTAATTCATCTAAGGCTAATTCGCTAATCAAACCTGATGGCGTTTCACTCTTACTATCTACGAGTTGTACCTGCCAAAAATCATCACTGATGACGTTATTACTTTGAAATTTTGGCGCAATTAAATACTTGGCAAGCAGCTTTTTGTCATCGTGATTGCCAGCTAAGAAATATACCGGGATAGTAAATTTAGCCTCAACGACAGCCTCAACAAAATATTGATAAGATCTTTCAGAGTGGTCTTGAGTAAGATCCCCGGTAAATACAGCACAATCAATATTATCTCGTGAAGCAATATCTGTTAATACTCGCGCCAAGTTCTGCCAAACATTAGCACCAAAATGCTTAGAATTTTTATCAGCAAACAAGTGACAATCGCTAAATTGGGCAATAGTAAAAGCTGTTCTTTGAATAGTCATGAGCTAGTTTTGTAACTCAACATTAACTTGCCCATGTGCTAAACACAGGTGTAACCATTCATTTAAGAATTGATTTATTTGCTGCTTTTCATCTTGCTGATGCATGTGTTTATTAGGATAATCGTAACGAGGTTTAACTTGATAAATATCTTGGCTACTAATCACTTCAGCCATACGAGCATCGTGATACAGACGAATAGACATACGAGGATGAAAAGAGTGAAGTAAGGTTTTATCTGTAGGCTGTTCTTGTTCATTAACGCTCTGTTCAAGCACTTTTTGTTCGAAAGTAATAAGCGAAGTATAACGAGTCACTTCATTAACAGTGATCGCATAGGCAAGGTGGTCATTAATAAAAAAATGACGCTGTTGATAAAGCTGCGTTTGATCCGCCTGTATTTTTAAAAATAAAAAATAGTTATTGGCACACAAAGACATCAAGCTAACAAGGTTAGGTTGATATTTTTTTCTGTGATTAACTTTACTACTTGGGAAAAAACTCACTTATTAGAGTTCCTCTTTATAACTATGTTGTTGAATTATAGTTGTCGCATTTAAGTGCGATTTACAAACTTTGATAATTTATTGCCAACCATTGTAAGCCAATTACCGTTGCAGCGTTACTAATTTTGCCCTCAGTAAGTAACGTTAAAGCATCATTACGTGACACAAGATGTAGCATAATGTCTTCATTTTCATGGGCTAACCCATAAACACTGCCTGATGAAACCTTACTACTATCAAAAGTTGTCCAATATAAAAAAATACGTTCACTCATTGCGCCAGGGCTAGAGAAATATTTCATGATAGGCTTTATAGATTCTGCCTTTAACTCAATGTTGGCCTCTTCTTTTGCTTCACGAACAGCAACATCAATTGGGCTTTCGTTCTCATTAAACATACCGGCAATAAATTCAAGCATCCACGGTGTTTCATTTGCCCGTAAAACACCCGGTCTAAATTGCTCTAATAATAATAAGGTGTCTTTTTGGGGGTCATAAAGCATAATCACAACGGCATCACCACGTTCAAATACCTCTCGAGTAAAGGAGTTACTTTGTTTTTGTGAAAATAATTTATGCTGCAACTGATATTCATTGAGTTTAAAAAACCCATGATATTTTGTTTCAATAGCAGATATAGTGACATCTGTTTTATCAAATTGAAGCATTGAAACTTGCTTGTTTTTATTATCCTGCATAAACAATCTCTTTTTAATAATAATTTGTTACACTAGTAAACACTTATTTTATTTGGTTAATATAAAAAGTTAGGTAACATAACCAAGTATAAAATAACACTTAATATGAGTACCATTACCCATGAATAAAACATTAAGCACGTTAATTATAGCTATTGCCAGTGCAATAACTAGCGCTAATGCTCAAGCAGATGATCTATTAACGGTTTATCAGCAGGCCCTGTTAAATGATACGGTAGTATTAAAAGCACAAGCACAATACGAAATAGTTAAAGAAGATATTGAACAAGCACGCGCTGCTTTATTACCGCAAATTAAGGCCTTTGGTAGTTATACAGATGGGGAAAGCGAAACCTATATTTCGGGCTCCACTGTAACGTCTGAATTTAACTCTTTAGGTTACGGCGCTAGCTTAAACATGCAGCTTTATCACCATGATAGTTGGTTACGTTTAGACCTTGCCGAAAAGTCAGCACACCAAAGTGATTTAGTTTACCAAGTAGCAAAACAAGATTTAATACTTAGAGTATCTCAAGCATATTTTGCTCTGTTAGGCGCCAAAGATGACTTAGAATTCGCGCAAGCAGAAAAAGCAGCGATTGCTCGTCAGCTTGAACAAACTAAGCAGCGTTTTTCTGTAGGTTTAACAGCTATAACCGACGTTCATGAGGCTCAAGCAGAATTTGATAGCGCAGTTACCGAAGAAATTCGTTCAGAAAATGCTATATATAATGCTGAGGAAGAGTTACGGGTAATCACTAATACTTACCCTAGAGATCTCAACATATTAAACACAAATAGATTTAGCACGACTACACCTAGCCCAAATAGTGCTGATGAATGGCAAAAAGCAGCTGAAGCGAAAAATTTAGATTTAATTACCGCTAAAGTAGGGATAGATATTTCTAAACAAAATATTGATGCAGCTAGAGCTGGTCATTACCCAACCTTGGATTTTGGTGCTAATTACAATAGTAAAGATGACGAAATAAATGGCAACGGTGATGCGCCTTCTTTAAATGATTACTCTATTGGTATTACGCTTAATGTACCAATCTATTCTGGTGGTGCAATTCAAAGCTCTGTGCGCCAAGCTCAAAATCGCTTTGTACTGGCTAGCCAAGATTTAATGCAAACACATCGCGGTGTTGTTCGCACCACACGTAATGCCTACAATACAGTTATTGCTACTATTTCAGGTATTAGAGCGTTTGAACAATCAGTACTTAGTGCCAGTAAAGCATTAGAAGCTACCGAAGCAGGTTTTGAAGTAGGTACTCGTACTATCGTTGATGTACTAGACAGTACTCGTAATTTGTATAATGCTAAACGTAATTTATCATCAACACGTTATACTTATATTCAAAATGTTTTATTATTAAAGCGTGCTGGCGGTACCATCACAGATGAAGATATCACGGCTATTAACGCGGGTTTAATAGCATCTAAATAAGCGTCAAACTCATCGATAAAGAGCCACTCAATTTAAGTGGCTCTTTTTTTTATATTTTATTCGTGCTTTATTTTCGCTAGTGCTTTCTTTACCTAGCTCCTTCATTACGGAGCTCTCTTACATCAGGCTTCTAAAAAACACTACTAACTGCTTGGCTTCTCGCTGAACGGAGTAATGTTCCAAAACCCGTTCTCGACCATCAACACCCATTTGTGTTAACTTTTCTTCGCTACTAAGTAGCAAATCCATTTTATCTATAACTGCAGGCAAATCATTCACTGGTACAACATAGCCATCAGTCGCTTCTCGTACCACTTCAGGCCATGCACCAGCCTCACTTGCCAATACCGCGGCACCACTACTCATGGCTTCTAAAATGGTTAAGCCAAAACCTTCGTTATCACTTAATGCCACA
>Ga0105356_10000664_pt1 | contig 33033 bp, 25 predicted proteins | sample GOMGulsemesocosm_3_FD_83502 | JGI IMG/M metagenome (GOLD analysis project Ga0105356, IMG submission 83502) | Methane-oxidizing microbial communities from mesocosms in the Gulf of Mexico - GOM9D Gulf of Mexico | ecosystem: Environmental > Aquatic > Marine > Cold seeps | place: Gulf of Mexico...
AGTGTTTATAATCGTTTTGGTGAATTGGTGTTTGAATCTGAGCATTATAAAAACGATTGGAATGGTGATTCTTTAAAAGGAGGGAAAATTTCTATAGGCGGTTATATTTATAAAATTTCTTCAGAATCAAATCAGGTTTCAGTAATGAATGGCTGGTTGTATGTAAAGTATTAATCTTTAGTTGTTTGGTTTTGTTTATTTCAAAGGAAAGTATTTTTTTTGATTGCTAAGGAAGCATTAATTAAAAATATATTGTATTTTCATGCTTTAACCAATTCAACTATCCCATGAAAAAGTATTTTAATATTCTATTATTTTTATTGTCCAGCTTTATAGTTGGGGCGCAAACAACGGTTTCGGGGACTGTTGTAGACTCAAGTTCTGGTACACCTATTCCAGGAGCTAATATATCTGTTATTGGAGCCTCTATAGGGGTTGCATCAGATTTTGATGGAAAATTTATTATTGAGGTTGATCAGGTTCCTCCTTTTTCGTTAAGAGCTAGTAGTGTAGGTTTTGAATCAGAAATTATAAAAATTACTAAAAGGAAACAAGTTGTAAAGTTTTCTTTACGCGAGGGTACTGAATTAGATGAAGTCGTTGTGTCGGCTTCAAGAACTCCTGAAAGAATTTTTGAATCCCCAGTTACTGTAGAGCGATTTGGTATAAGAGAAATAAGAAACACAGCCTCTATCGATTTTTATGATGGATTGGAGAATTTAAAAGGGGTAGACATCAATACCAATAGTTTGACGTTTAAAGCAATCAATACAAGAGGTTTTGCAACCTTTGCCAATACCCGTTTTATGCAGTTGGTGGATGGTATGGACAATGCAGCACCAGCTTTGAATTTTCCATTAGGGAATTTATTAGGGATGACAGAGACAGATGTTAGGTCTGTTGAATTGTTGCCAGGGGCTTCTTCTGCATTGTATGGTGCAAATGCTTTTAATGGAGTTTTATTTATGACAAGTAAAAATCCTTTTGATGTACCTGGTATAAGCGGGTATTCCAAAGCAGGAATAACTTCACAAAAAGCATCTGGAAATAATTTGTATACAGATGTTGGAGTACGTATAGCTCATAAATTTAATAGCAAATGGGCCGCAAAAGTGAATTTTGGTTACCTCCAAGGAACAGATTGGGGAGCTAATAATACTACGGCCAAACCTAATACAGGTGCTACCAGAGCAGATATTGATTATGATGGAATTAATGTTTATGGAGATGAGGTAAGTACGAATATTAAAGATGTAGCTAAGATATTGATAGATAAAGGGCTTTTGCCAAGCGGAGGAGATGCATTAGTGCCTTCTGTTAATGTGAGTAGAACAGGATATAACGAAAGTGACTTGACTGATTATAAGGCAGAAAGCATCAAAGCAGATTGGGGACTGTATTTTAGACCCAATGCAGATGATTTAGAAATTTCATATGTTGGAAAATATGGAGCTGGATCAACGATTTATCAAGGAGCCAATCGATACGCAATTGATAATTTCTTTCTAACACAACATAAATTAGAAGTGAAAAATGATCATTTCTTTGTTCGTGCCTATATGACAGAAGATGATGCAGGAGATTCTTATGATATGGTGTTTACAGGGATTAATATCAATAGATCGGCGAAAGCAGATGATGTATGGTTTGGTGAATATGTTGGAGCTTTTGTACAAGGAACTTTAGGTGGTTTGACAGGTGATCAGGCTCATGTAGCAGCTAGACAAACAGCAGATGGAAATACAAGTACAGATCCAAATGTAGACAACAGTCGTTTGGAGCCAGGAACACCAGAGTTTATCAATGCATTCAATCAGAGCATTTCAAATCCAGATTTGACAGAAGGGTCTAAATTTAAAGACAACTCGAAGATATATCATTCCGATGTCAATTATAATTTTGGAGATAAAATTCCTTTTGCTGAAATCCAAGTTGGAGGTTCTGCAAGAAGGTATAGTTTGAATTCTTCAGGAACAATTTATACAGATACAGATGGTACTATTAACTATTCTGAGATTGGTATATATACACAACTTCAAAAGAAATTTTTAGAAGATGATTGTTTAAAGTTGACAGCTTCTTTGCGTTATGATAAATCAGAACTTTTCGAGGGCTTTTTATCTCCTAGATTGTCTTTAGGGTATACATTTGGAGACAAAGGTGAACATAATATAAGAGGTTCTGTGCAAACAGGGTTTAGAAACCCAACAACACAGGATTTGTTTATTGGTTTGGATGTGGGAAGAGCTATTTTGATTGGAGGAGCTAAAGACAACCCTGCTAGAGATGTTAGAACTTATGATTTGAGTTCGGCTGGAGCTACTATTTTAGGCGCCAGTGCTACGGATGATGGAGATGGTACCTATTCATTTAAAACAGATGGACAAGGAGCATATAATAATTCTTATACACGGACTTCAGTCGATGATCCCGATTCAGAAGTAGATTTTAAAGGGACTGGGAATCCAGCACTTTTAAAAGCTGCAAATTCTTCTTTTGCAAAACCAGAACAAGTAACTTCTGTAGAAGTTGGGTACAGAGGGAAATTGGAAAATGTGATTGTTGATTTCAGTGCTTATTACAATTCATATAAAGATTTTCTCTCGAACGAGACTGTAATAGCTCCGTTTTATGGAGTTGTTGGAGACAATTCACTTTCTGTTTTAGCTATTGCAAATGGTGATTATCAAGTGTATCAAACTTATACAAATTCTAGTGCAGAGGTGAATTCTTATGGAGCAGCCGTTTCTGTGAATACAAGAGTTTTTGGGAATTATGATTTGGGTATTAATTATACGTATGCAAAACTAGATTTCAATCAAGCTGCAAATCCAGATTTTCAAACAAATTTCAATACTCCAGAACATAAGGTAAAAGGTTCTTTTGGAAACACTGAAGTTGTTAAAAATATTGGTTTCAATTTGGCTTGGAGATGGAGTGATTCTTATGTGTGGGAAGCATCTTTTGGGGATGGACAAGTACCTTCATTTCATGTTATAGATGCGCAAATAAACTTTAAAGCACCTGTTTTAAAGTCAGTTTTTAAGGTTGGAGCAACAAATTTATTGGGAGATGAGTATTTTACTGCATTTGGTACAGGATTTATAGGTTCTCAATATTATGTATCATGGGTAATTAACAATTTGTAAAATTAACTAACAATTTAAATTCAAAACTATGAATACAAAATATATAGGGCTGTTAGGAATCTTACTAGGTTTTGCAGCATGTGACGCAAATGATACAGACGATATTACAAATGAAGGGCCCAAGGTTGAGTTGGTTAAGGGTTCGGCAGATTTTACAAAATATGTAGCAATAGGAGCTTCTTTTACAGCAGGGTATACAGATGGGGCTTTGTTTAAAGCAGGGCAAGGAAATTCTTTTCCAAATATTTTATCCCAAAAGTTTGAAATGATTGGAGGAGGTGCTTTTACGCAGCCTTTGATGAATGATAATACTGGAGGTTTCCTTTTTGGAGGCAATCCAAATCCTAAATTTCAACCTCGATTGTATTTTAATGGTGCAGGTCCAGTTAGGTTAGCTGCTGTTCCTACTACAGAAGCGTTTACGACTTTGTCTGGTGCTTTTAATAATGTTGGAGTTCCAGGAGCCAAAAGTTTTCATTTGATATATGATGGTTATGGGAATCCTGCAAATTTATTAACAAACCCAGCTACAGCAAATCCTTATTTTGTAAGAATGGCAACGGGAGCTAGTACAACCATGCTGGGAGATGCGGTGAGTCAAAACCCTACGTTTTTTACTTTATCTGAAATAGGAGGGAATGATGTATTAGGATATGCAACTTCTGGTGGAGATGGAAGCGACGCTATTACGGACACTCAAACTTTTAATTTCGCATATACTAAAATAATAAATGATTTGACAGCGGGAGGTGCTAAGGGAGTGGTCGCGACAGTTCCTTATATAACAAGTTTGCCTTTTTTTACAGCAGTTCCTAATAATACTTTGGAGCTTGATGCTGCAAAATCGGCAAGTCTTACAGGTTTTTTTCAAGCAGTAGCAGGTATTGCTGTTGGTGTATTTCAACAAGCACCATTTAGTCTTACTGCACCTCAAGCTCAAGCTTTGGCTTCTCAATATGCAATTACATTTGCAGAAGGTAAAAATCGATGGATTATTGATGTTCCAGTAAGTGGAACAAATCCTTTAGGTTTTAGACAAATGACTGAGAGTGAATTGTTGCTTTTAACAATAGACAGGACGGCTCTAACGCAAGGATATGGTTCTGTAGTATTGACAAATGATGTACTAGCAGTACTAGGGCTTTTACAGCAAGGAGGTACTCCAAATGCGCAGCAAGTAGGAACTGTTTTGGGAGCGGTGAGTGGATTGGATGATAAAGATGTATTGGATGATACGGAGCTGTTGGCTCTTAAAACAGCAACAGATTCATATAATAATACTATTGAAACTATTGCGACTTCAAAGGGTCTGGCAGTGGTAGATTTTAAAAAAATTTTAGAAGAGGCATCAACTACAGGTATTTCGTTTGATGGTTATACAATGAATACAAATTTGGTATTCGGAGGATTGATCGGATTGGATGGGATTCATTTAACGGCAAGAGGGTATGCTTTGATGGCGAATAAGTTTTTAGAAGAAATAGATGCAACTTATGGTTCCAATTTTATAGAGGCAGGTGTCTTGACAAAAGCTGTAGATTATCCCACAAATTACTCTCCTTTATTACCTTAGTAGTAAATAAAACGATTCAAAAAAACACCTTCAATCAAAAGGTGTTTTTTTATGCGTAAAAAACTAAAAAACATCTTTTATTTTAAATTAAAACTTCTATCTTTGCAGCTTGAAAAAAGAGGTAAAACTCAGAAAATAATAGAACTAACAATTAATAGTTACAACAATGTCTAAATTAACAGGTAAAGTTGCTCAAATTATTGGACCAGTAATTGATGTCGCGTTTACAACAGGAGAAGGTCTTCCGCAAATTTTTGATTCTTTAGAAATTACTAGAGAGAATGGTTCTCTTTTAGTATTGGAAGTAGAACAACATGTTGGAGAAGATACCGTTAGATGTATCGCAATGGACTCAACTGATGGATTGAGTAGAGGTGTAGAAGTTATTGCAACTGGAAACCCGATTAAAATGCCAGTAGGTGATAATATCTACGGTCGTTTGTTTAACGTAAATGGAGATCCTATTGATGGATTGAAATCGTTACCTAAAGACGGAGACAAGGGAATGTCTATTCACCGTGATGCTCCAAGGTTTGAAGACTTGTCTGTATCTACAGAAGTTTTATTTACAGGAATTAAAGTAATTGACTTGATTGAGCCTTATTCAAAAGGAGGTAAGATTGGATTATTTGGTGGAGCCGGAGTTGGTAAAACTGTATTGATTCAAGAGTTGATAAACAATATAGCAAAAGGACATGGTGGACTTTCAGTATTCGCAGGAGTAGGTGAAAGAACACGTGAAGGAAATGACCTAATGCGTGAAATGATTGAAGCTGGAATTATCCAATACGGAGAAGATTTTGAGCATTCAATGGAAGCAGGTGGATGGGATCTTGAAAAGATCGACCACGAAAAAATGAAAACATCTAAAGTAACATTTGTATTTGGACAAATGAACGAACCTCCTGGGGCGCGTGCTCGTGTTGCATTGTCTGGTTTGACAATTGCTGAGTATTTCCGTGATGGAGCTGGAGATCCTACTCAAGGAAAGGATGTATTGTTCTTCGTTGATAATATCTTTAGATTTACACAAGCAGGTTCTGAAGTATCTGCATTGCTAGGGCGTATGCCTTCTGCCGTAGGTTACCAACCAACATTGGCAACTGAGATGGGAGCTATGCAAGAGCGTATTACTTCAACAAAAACAGGTTCTATTACATCTGTACAAGCGGTATACGTACCTGCAGATGATTTAACAGATCCAGCACCAGCAACAACATTTGCCCATTTAGATGCAACAACGGTATTGTCTCGTAAGATTGCAGAATTAGGTATTTACCCAGCGGTAGATCCATTAGATTCTACTTCTCGTATTTTAACAGCAGATATTTTAGGTGAAGAGCACTATGATTGTGCTCAAAACGTAAAAGAGTTGTTACAACGTTACAAAGAATTACAAGATATTATTGCAATTCTAGGTATGGAAGAATTGAGTGAAGAAGATAAATTAGTTGTACACAGAGCTCGTAGAGCGCAACGTTTCTTATCTCAACCTTTCCATGTAGCTGAGCAATTTACAGGTATTCCTGGAGTATTGGTAGATATTAAAGATACAATCAAAGGATTCAACATGATTATGAATGGTGAATTAGATAAGTATCCTGAAGCAGCATTCAACTTAAGAGGATCAATCCAAGATGCGATTGATGCTGGAGAGAAAATGTTAGAAGAAGCGTAATCAAGTTTTGAGTTTTGAGTTTTGAGTTGGAAACAACACAGACTAAAAACTAAGAACTAAAAACTAAAGAAAAATATGTTTTTAGAAATTGTATCACCAGAGGAAACTCTATTCAATCAAGAAGTGGATTCTATATCAGTTCCTGGTGTAAATGGTGAGTTTCAAATGTTAAATAATCACGCATCGATTGTTTCTATTTTAAAAAATGGAACAATTCATATTCATGTACATACTCAAGAACATTTAGAATTAGATGACTTGAGTGGAAAATTGGTTCCGCATATAGATGATGATAAAGTGCTTACTTTGGCAATTGGTTCTGGAACGATTGAAATGAAAGAAAATAAAGTGGTTATTCTAGTAGACTAATTACAAGATTTTAATTTATATAAAAGCTCTGAGTATTTTTACTCAGAGCTTTTTTTTGTTAAAATTTTTATAATTTTTTTTCATATTGATAATATGTGGTTTGTTTTAAGGAACTTTATCCACTTATTATAACAAATAATCACAATATGAAAAACCTTAAATGGATGCTAGTAGTTGTTTTTACAACTAGCATTGTATTTGCGCAAGAAAGTCCAAAACCAAACTACAGGCAAGCTGCAAAATATTCACCCAAGAATTTAGCAAAATTAGTACACTCTACAACGGTAAATCCAAATTGGTTGAAAAATGGAGACCGCTTTTGGTATCAATACAAAACATCTGATGGATCTAATTATTATCTTGTAGATGCAGCAAAAAAAACAAGAACAAAGTTATTTGACAATGCAAATATGGCAAAGTGGTTGACAGAAATCACTAAAGACCCTTATGATGGACAACATTTGCCTCGCTTTAATTTTAAGTTTAATAAAGCTGAAACGGCTATTCGTTTTAGAGTTACTGCTACAGAAGAAGTAGACGTTGTAGCCGATGAAAAGGAAGACGTAAAGAAAGATATAAAGAAAGATAGCCTTGATGTAAAAAAAGGCAAGGACGACAAGCCTAAAAAGCCAAAGAAAGAGAAAAAAGTATACCATTTCGAATACAAATTGGGATCTAATGGATTGACCGTTTTGGATAACAAAAAAGAGAAAGAGAAAAAATGGAAGAAATGGGCCAACATTGCACCAGACAGTTCTATAGTTCTGTATTCTAAAAATTACAATTTGTATTGGATGGATAAAGAGAACCTTTTAAAAGCTGTAAAAGACGAAAAAGATTCCACAATTGTAGAAAACCAATGGACCAAAGATGGAGAAGAAAATTATGGTTATGGAGGAGGAACTTATGGAGAAAATAATGAATCCAAAGAAAAGAAGAAAGACGATAGAAAAGGAATTTGGGGAACTTGGTCTCATGACTCTAAAAAGTTTGTGTTTCAAAAGTCAGATGCTAGGCACTTAAAAGATCTTTGGGTAATCAATTCGGTAGCAAAAAAACGCCCAACATTAGAGACGTATAAATACCATATGCCAGGTGAAAAGGAATTTAGAAAATCAGAATTGATGATTTTTGATATTCCATCTAAAAATGTAATAAAAGTTGCTTTGGATACCGTAAAACAACAAAGTATTTCTGTGTATAGAGCACCTAGAAAACAAGCCAATAGACGAGATGAGTTTCAACCTTCATTATTGCTGTCTAAAAAAGGAAAAGTTTATTTTAGTGTGATTAGTAGAGATCGGAAAAAATTAGATATATGTGTGGCAAATATCCAGACAGGCGCAGTAACTGTTTTAATAGAGGAGCGTTTTAATACCTATATAGAGTCCAAGCCTTTGATTCTTTTTAATAATGAAAAAGAGATGTTGCACTGGGCGGAACGAGACGGTTGGGCACATTTTTATTTGTATGACAGCAATGGAAATTTGAAGAATCAAGTTACTTCTGGAGATTACCATGTTGCTGGTTTTGCAGGTTTGAATGAGAAGGAAAGAACTTTATATTTTACAGCAAATGGAGTTGATAAAAATCAGGATCCCTATTATGCACATATGTATAAAATCAATTTAAGTGGCGCCGGAATGAAAACATTGAATTCTGGAGACTATACGAACAGTTCTAGTATGTCAGATTCTAACAAGTATTTTGTGAATAATTATTCTAGAGTAAACACGATACCAAAGTCAGAATTAAGAACTGCGAATGGAAAATTGGTTATGAAATTGGAAGAAGCAGATTTGTCTAGATTGTTTGCAACCGGTTATAAATTTCCAGAACCATTTAAAGTAAAAGCAAACGATGGAATTACAGATCTTTATGGCGTTATGTACAAACCTTTTGATATGGATACGACCAAAGTATATCCGTTATTAGAATATGTGTACCCAGGGCCGCAAACTGAAGCTGTAAACAAATCTTTTTCTTATAGAATGGATCGTTTAGATCGTATGGCGCAAGTTGGTTTTGTGGTGATTACTTTAGGGAATAGAGGAGGACATCCTGATCGTTCTAAATGGTATCATAATTATGGGTATGGAAATTTAAGAGATTACGGTTTGGCTGATAAAAAATATGTTGCAGAACAATTGGCAAACAAACATGCATTTATCAATATAGATAAAGTTGGAATTTATGGACATTCAGGTGGTGGATTCATGTCAACGGCAGCAATGTTAGTTTATCCAGATTTTTTCAAAGCTGCGGTTTCATCAGCAGGAAATCACGACAATTCTATGTACAATAGTTGGTGGAGTGAAACACATCACGGAGTAAAAGAAGAAATTGATGGAAAAGGAAAGAGCACTTATAAATACAGTATTGATAAAAATCAATCTTTGGCAAAAAATCTAAAAGGAAAATTGATGTTGATTACTGGTGATGTTGATAATAATGTACATCCTGGAGCTACAATAAGAATGGCAAATGCACTGATAAAAGCAAATAAAAGATTTAGTTTTATGATTATGCCAGGGCAACGACACGGTTTTGGAAGTATGACTGAGTATTCTTTTTGGCTAAGAGCAGATCATTTTAGCAAGCACTTTTTGGGTACAGAAGCAACTTCGACGGATATTATTGAAATGAATAGAGGCAAGGCTTTGAAATAGATTGACAGTCTTAAATAGGCTTCGAAGAAATTTATATTATTAAAGGCCTAACAGATTTTTAAAACCTGTTAGGTCTAAAGTTAAATCAGTTATTTAAATTTATTTATAAAAATAATATTTCAAACCATTACAAAAGAAGCCTCAGGCAGATTGGAAATAGAAACTTTGGTTCGGTGTTCTGAAATTATAGAAATAGACCCGTTACCATTAAATCGAAAAATGAACGTCTTCAATATCAAAAGAACTCCACCTATTAATGTTCTACTTGAGTTTACTATAGTTGTTGATTTTTAAACTTAAAAAAATATGTCAAAACGATTCTTAATTTTCTTTATTTTTATCGGTATACCGTTTGTTTCCTGTAAAGAAGCAGTAACTAAATCAAATAAAACAGCGCAAAAATTTAAAAAAGAAATAGCTGAACTCAATTCAAGGGAGACTCAGTTGGTATATGAATCCGAAAATTTGGTGATAAAAAAACTGTCAAAACACATTTACGAGCATGTTTCTTTTTTACAGACGGAAGACTACGGAAAAGTATCCTGTAATGGAATGTTGGTTGTAAATGACAACAAAGGAATTCTCTTTGATACGCCCACAGACAATCCAAGTTCTTCAGAATTGATAAAATTTGTAACCAAAGAATTAAAATGTGAACTAATAGCCCTTACCCCAACACATTTTCATGAAGATTGTATAGGAGGAATACAGCAGTTTGAAGCCCATAATATACCAACCTACGCTTCTAAGAAAACTGTAGAATTGTTAAAAAAGAAAGGTAGTAATCTATCCAAACCGATACAAGAATTTGACAACAGTCTCCAATTAAATATAGGAGACAAAAAGGTTTTTGTAGCATACTTTGGAGAAGGGCATACCTCAGATAATGTTATCGGGTATTTTCCAGAAGACAATGCTATTTTTGGTGGGTGTTTGATTAAAAAAGTAGGCGCAAGTAAAGGGCACTTAGGAGATGCAAACACCAATAAATGGTCAGAAACTGTGCGTAAAATAAAGTTGAAATATCCAGATGCCAAAATTGTAATTCCGGGGCATGGAAAATGGGGAGGAACGGAGTTGTTTGATTATACCATAGAATTGTTTGAGTAAAATGGATTTCTATTTTCTAAAAATAAAATTTCAGAATTAAAAAAATGCCTCTAAATTTTAAATAAAAAACAAGAGGCATGCCAACCAAAATTAGGTTGCTTCCATAGAAAGTTCGTTGAGTGCATCTAGTAGCAAATGTACATAACGAGAGGCTTTCAAATCTACGAGTTCTGGGTCTATCAAATAAGTTGCCAGATGGTGTACAGACTTTAGAGAGTCTGCATAATCTTGAATTTCGGCAGTGTTTAGTAGTTCTAGTAATTTTTTTTGAGCGTGCGTAACTTTTACCGTAAGTGGCTGGGTTACAAATTCTTTTTCTTTTGACATAATAATAACATTTAGGGTTGCTCCTAAACTGTTTTGACATAATAAAAATACAATTATTTTTTATTGAAGCTTAAAAAGGCTAAGACTTTTTTTGTGAAGTTTTGGAGAAGTTAGAATTCAAGTTTAAAATATTTTTCTTATTCTAAAAATAATTCAAATTTTAATTTGGATATTAAATATATTTATATAAATTTGGACAATATTTGTCTAAAACAATTTTGACCAATGATGACATTAGGAGATACTTTAAAATGCGCGAGAGAGGAAAAAGATTTAATTCTACGAAAGGTTGCGGCTGAAGTAGATATTGATCAATCTCTGATTAGCAAGTTCGAAAAAAATGAAAGAAAACCGACAATGGAACAAATTTTAAGACTTGCGAAGTTTTATAAGCTTTCAAAAAGTGAACTAATTATTAATTGGTACTCGGAAAAAATAGCAGACGAACTAAAATATACAGAATCTACTTCTGAAATATTAAAAGTAGCAGAAGAAAAAATTAATTACTATAAAGCTCAAGAGAATGGAAAATAAAAAAATGAAAGTAGCAGAATTATTCGCAGGAGTTGGAGGTTTTCGTCTTGGATTGGAGGAAAGTAATTATGAAATTGTTTGGAGCAATCAATGGGAACCTTCTACAAAGATACAACATGCTTCAAAGGTTTATGAAAAACGTTTTGGAAAAGGAAATCACTCAAATGAAGATATCAATGAAGTTGTAACAAGGAATGTAGAGGAAATTCCAGATCATGATTTATTAGTTGGTGGATTTCCATGTCAAGATTATTCAGTTGCAACAACTTTACATAATTCAAAAGGATTAAAAGGTAAAAAAGGTGTGCTTTGGTGGTCAATTCATAGCATTCTAGAAAACAAAAAAAACAAACCAAAGTACCTGTTTTTAGAGAATGTAGATAGACTTTTAAAATCTCCCGCGTCACAACGGGGACGAGATTTTGCAGTAATGCTTAAAAGTCTCGATGAGTTAGGTTATGCTGTTGAATGGAGAGTTATTAATGCAGCTGAATATGGAATGCCACAGCGTAGAAGAAGAATATTTATCATTGGTTATCATAAATCAACAAACCTTTATAAAAGGCTTTCGAAATCAAAAAAATTAGATTGGCTATTAAATAAAGGAACTATTGCGAATGCTTTTTCTGTAGAAAATGAAAAAACAAGTTACTGTAGTGAATTCGAATTAAAAGGAGATTTAGTGGAAATAACAAATACCTTCAATAAAGAAGGTAAATTATCACCTTTTTTTAATTCAGGTTTGATGATAAAAGGGAAAATACACACTACAAAAACAAAACCAATCTATGATGGCGAAAAAACAGTTTTGGGGAATTTACTACAAAACGGAGAAGTTACTTCTGAGTTTTTTATTGATGACGAGGATAAGCTGAAATGGGAATATTTAAAAGGAGCTAAAAAAGAAAAAAGAACTACAAAAGAAGGTTTTGAATACAATTATAGCGAAGGAGGAATGATTTATCCAGATGCTTTAGATAATGCTTCAAGAACTATAATTACGGGAGAAGGTGGGAAATCTCCTTCAAGATTCAAACATGTAGTTGTTTCTGATAGAGGATTACGAAGGTTGACACCAATCGAATTGGAAAGGCTAAATATGTTTCCAGATAATCATACCAAGCTTGATGGAATTACTGATGCAAAGAGAGCTTTTTTTATGGGAAATGCTTTAGTAGTTGGAGTAATTGAAAAAATAGGAAAAGAACTTTATAAACAAATTAACAATGGATAAACGAAGTAATAGAGTACAGCCAATAAGATTGACAGCTGATTTTTTTCCATTAGATATTCATAAATCTATGTTTATAAATGATTTGACAATTACTATTCCATCTTCATATGTAAAGAGTTGGGGTGATGGGGTGTTGAAAAATCATAGTAAAAATAATTTTAAATGGGATTTAGAAATAAATTATGAAGGCCCAAAAGAACTTGGTAAACAAAAGAAGAAATTTAACGCAGTACTTTGGTTGTCTTTTGCATTAAAAAGAACTAAAGAAAGTAGTTATCGTATAAAATGGGATAATGAATTTGCTGTTCAATTAGCTAAAGATTATCCAAAAAGTTTTGTTAGAGCACTTGAATTTCATATTGGAGATGAATATTATAAAGATTTGAAATATACTGAATTTGACATTGGTGGTTTTAAAGAGCAATTACAAGTGAAAATTAAATGGAAAGATGATAAACCTATATTGACAGTAAAAGAATTTTTTAGAGTTAGAGATGAATCTCAAGGTTTTCCAAAAGTATTTAAAGAACTAAGTTCTTATCTTATTGCAGATTATTTGTTGAGTTCTGATGATGAATTGTTAAGAAGAATTCAAATTACTGATTGGCAACCGAGAGCGAATATTGCAAAAGAATTGAATGAAAACAATATCTATATATTACTTAATCGACAGAAAAAAGAAATATATTTTGGTGAAACGAAACAATCATTGTCTAAACGATATCCTGTAAATCAGGAACATCATTCTTTTATAGATTGGGATGAATATTCTATAATTCAATTACCTCCTGAGACATCTAATCATTCCAGATTGCTTATTGAAAGGGTGTTAATTGCGACAGGGTCAAAATTATTTTTGAACGAGTTGTACAAAGGAAACCCAGTGCTAGAAGAATTTGGAATAAAACTTAAAAACAAGAAAAAATAATAATTCTGAAATATCTTCCTTCGAAGTGTCGTTTGAATAAAATAATTGTGAATAAGTGTTATTAGATAATATGAAAAAGAAATTATCAATGCTATTATTACTAATAGTAATTACTATTGCGTGTAACTCAGTAAACGAAGATTTTAAAAATGGAACTTTTGAGTTGTATGAAAAGGACACTTTTGTTGGAATACTTATGAGAATGAATAATTTTCAAGTTGAAAAATATGAAGAAGGGAAAATTTCTTTAATATCGAAACTCGATTATACTTCTGATTCAACCTACCTATTAAGCGGAACTGAAATCAATGCAAAAGGAGTAGACACTACAATATTTCTCACTACATTTAAAAAACTGGATAAAAACAAATATAAAATTACAGGAATACCTTACAATTTTAATCTTGAATATAAATATGAAGGAGTTCTAATTAAAACAAAAAATAATATTAAGGAAAAATACGTTGACACCTTGAATTATTTGAATAGGAATCATTTAAATGTTGTTGAAAAAGATGAGTAGAGCAATTTTAATATTATTTTTTAATTGTAGTTTTTGTTGTTTTTCACAGACTCAATTTGAAATGAATAGAATGAGTGGTGAAGAGTTTATAAAATCGGATAGTATATTAAACGATGTTTATTCAAAAATAATACTTGCATATAAATCAGATACAGTTTTTATTGACCGATTGGAACGATCCCAAAGGATTTGGAAGGCTTTTCGCAGTGCTGAACTTGAAATGAAATATCCAGAAAAAGAGAAGCGGTCCTATTATGGGGCTGTCTATCCAATGTGTGTTTCGTTTTTTTTAAAAGACATAACTGATGAAAGAATTGAAAAATTAAGAGTTTGGCTAGACGGTATTGAGGAGGGCAATGTATGTACCGGTTCCGTGAAAGTTAAACAAGTGATAGAACTTAAACCGACAGAAAAGAAAATTAAAAATAAGCCTGAAAAACTGAATTCTAGTTGTAGTCATCCAGAACATTTTGATTTTAAAAAGTATAAAGAATATTGTTTGACAGATACCCTAAAAATTGATTTAAATGGCAATGGAATTCTTGAAAGTGTTTTTTTTAGTAAAAATAAAAACAACATTTTAATTAAAGAAAAAGGGAAGAAGCTTATTTCTTTATCAAGTGGAGGAAATAGAGCAAATGGTTTTTATAAAAATTATGATTGGGTGAATTTATGGTGTGTCGTATCCGATAGCCATGTTTCTGAAGTTATAGTGAAAGAAGGAGAGCTTTTGGGAGATAAAATACTGAAGTTAGAGCGACCAAGTATTTATATAGGAAAAGAGACAGCTGGCGGTGGAATTATTACCTATAGAAATGGAAAATTGTATTGGGTACATCAATCCGATTGAGTGTTTAAAGAGTCCACAAATTTTTTCAATTCAAAAATAAAAATAAATCCCTTTTCACTACCTTAGCAAAGCTAAAAAAGAAAACATGTCAATACACCCCTTCCCATTAACCCCATTACCAAATTTCGTAGAATTTTTAACAGTAGCATCCGCAATCCTACCACATGAAATTCAACAAATCAATCAAAATTGGCAACAAGATGAAAGCAAAGAAGCAGAATTAGAAGGAGGCCGTTTGACAGATTACACCCTAAGAAAATCTAACGTATTGCCAATAAACCCAGGAGAAAAAATGGATTGGATTTTCGACCGCATGTCAGGTTTAATAGGTCAAGTAAATGAATATTACCATTTCGATTTAAACGGATTTTACGAACCCTTACAATTGGCACAATACGGTGAAAATGATTTTTTCGATTGGCATTTAGATTTCGGAGCAGGAGCATCCTCCAACAGAAAATTGAGCCTCAGCATACAACTTTCAGATCCTGATAGTTATGAAGGCGGAGATTTGGAATTTCAAATCAATAACAAAATAATAAAAGCACCAAGAGCACAAGGAACCGCTATTATTTTTCCATCCTTTATCATGCACCGCGTAACTAAAATAACCAAAGGGCAAAGACGTTCTATTGTTGGTTGGGTTTCAGGAGCACCGTTTCGATAAAAAAGTAACAAAGCGCATTTTTATTGACAAGAAGTAAAGATAAATATCTTCACGATGCTTTTAAAAACAGATAAAACACCTGTTTTTCCCCCGTAAAAGCACTTTAAAAAAAAGAACTTGAAGAAAAAAAATTCCCGTCAAGAGTAGAATAATTCCCATCAAGAGGAAAATTTTTTTTCATCAAGACAAACTTTCTGTAGCTTTTACTTTTTAACGAGTTGATGTGTATACAACGTTTTGTTATAAGCATCCTTTACGGCAAGTATATACATACCACTTTTTAGATGCTCTAAGTTGAGTGGCTCAAAATTGATACCGGAATTAAAATCTTTTGTTGTTTGAAAAACAAGCATTCCTTTTAAATTGTATAAAACAACATGTCCCCTAAATGTTTCTTTCGAATTGAATTTGAGAGTACAAAAGTCAAAAACAGGATTGGGATACAAACTACTAGCTTCCTTAGAAAATGCATCAACAGCCAAATTGTCTCCCGCTTTTTGGTTTTCAGTAATCAAATTTATTTTATGAGTACCACTATAAGGCGTAAATTCAGTGCCCTCAATTACACTGGTAGAGGCACCTAGAAAATCACTAATCAAAGTAGAAAACACCTGTCTGTAATCATGTTGCATGTCTGTCTCATCAAAATGTTTGGCAACCGAAGAAAGACCCATATTGGTTCCAGAAACACCTCCATTAACATGTGTTCCTATGACAAACATTGGACCTAGATTTCCATGGTCGGTACCTAAATTTCCATTTTCTACAGGTTTTCTACCAAACTCAGTAAAAGTAGCAGTAACCACTTGTTCATCAATACCAAGAGCCTCAAGATCGTCTTGAAAAGCTTTGATAGAAGTACCTACCTCTTCAAGCAAATCGGCATGTTTTCCCAAATGACTTGTAGCAGCGCTGGCAACTTGTCCAGAATGGTTGTCGAAACCATCAATCAATACCAAGAATATTTTGGTTTTAGAGCCTCCTTTTATCATCTTAGCAACCGTTTTTAATTGGTTGGCCAAATCTTTGTCTGGGTAAGTAACCGTTGTACTGTTCTGTCCAGCATTGAAAACCTCACTAATACGTTGTGAATAATTATTGGCACTTACTTCAATGTCATTGATAAAATCGATATTGTTTTTGTAGTCAGAGGCTGGGATATTGGTTGGAGTAGGATTTCCAATATTAGAAATTACATTGTAATAGCCAGAAATATCCTGTCCAGATAAATTAACATCTACTTTATGTTCATGTTCAGAATGAAAACCTACCGAAGGTTTTTTACTACCCAATTGAATTCCGAGAGGATCTTGGTAACTTGTAGGTTCGTAACCAGCATGTAAAAAACGCGCCATCCAACCATTTGTTTTGTTGTTGTTTTCAACAGTACCGTCGCCTCCTTTAAACATCAAAGCCCTTGCTGCAAAATGCGATTTGTTAATGATGGGATACCCCACGCTGTGTATGAGATTTAATTTTCCGGCATCGTACAAATTTTTGAAACTTGTAAGAGAAGGGTGGATTAAAACCTGGTCGTCAAGGTCAAGCGTAGTATCCAATGGAATGGCGCTGTTGTTACCAGAATTGTTCAATTTTATAGTAGGGCGCAATGCAGCATATGCATCGTATTGATTTGTTGGAATAACTGTATTCAAACCATCATTTCCACCGCTCAATTGCACCATTACAATAGACCTTCCATCAATAACAGCTTCAGGAATGTCATTTAGCAAAGTAGTTTTGGTAAAAGCATTTATTTGATGTCCGTTTAAAAGCAAACTGCTAGCAGAACTCAAAGCCGATAGTTGTAAAAATTTTCTTCTTTTCATGTGCTTCAGTTTAGTTGTTTTGAAATTCTTGAGACCAAGTAAGGGCTTTAAACAAGGGTGTTAAGGCGTCTTCCACGTTGTTCCTGTTTCCAGAGTTTTGATAGGTATTCCATTCGTCAGACCACATTTGTGCCGTTAAAGAACCATTGTCTAATAAAATATCATTTACAAAATAATTCAATCGATCAGAATTGATGGGTTCAGCAAACAAGAGGGCAGTCAATTCTGTTACAAGTATGGCAGGATCTTTAGGATTGCTGACATTATTTTCTACAAAAGCAGAAATGTAAAAATTCGTTTTGGTAGGTCCAGAATTTAACAAAATACTAGCCATATTGTATCTAGAAATGATGGTTGAGGAATTGAACCAGAATTTATCAAAATCAGGAGATTCATAGGTAGGTGGAAACCCCGCAACCGATGGAGGCCTAAAAGGATCTTGACCACTAGGAACCAATATTTTTCCTAGAACCTGATAGTAATAAAAATTTTTGTAATGGTGTTCGCCGTTGGCAATAGGATCTGGTAAGGGATAAGCAGTGGCGCTTAAAGTTTGCAAAACCAAATCCATAGGAGATTTAATCAAGCCTCCAATAATTTCATCCGTTGCATTGTTGTCATCAGCATCGTAAAAATGTTTGCTTTTTAAAAGTTGGGTAATGGTTGCTTTTAAATCGTAATTTGCTCTAAAAGTAGTTGCCAAGGGAATGATAATATCGTTTTCTATTTCAGTATTGATATTCCTAGAAACGAAGAAACGGTACATTTTTCTGCAAATAAATTTAGCTGTTTCATCTTGGTTCAAAATCATGGCAAAGAATTCTTTCAATTCCGCTTCCATACGTGCTTCTTTTTGAGCAGCTGTTTTACCGGCAGTATCCCAAGCAGGAATTTGATAATTTCCAAAACGATTGCTAAACTGTTTGGCTCCAAATTCATGTTTGTCAGCTCTTGGGTAACCACAAGGTATGTTCCCAAAAGAACTGCCACTGGTATAGCTTCCCCTTGCATTTTTAGAATACGTCCATCCCGTCAAAGCTTTTGCTGCTTCTTCCACATCATTTTCTGTATAATTGGTGTAATCTCCAATACCAACTTGAGTACCTTTTCCTATAGTAAACAGTTCCAACACCTCTCTAGCAAAATTCTCATTTGGGTTGGCACTGGTGTTTTCGTCATTGTTGAGGTATTTCAACATGACATTGTTTTTTGTCATTTGAAAAGTAAATTCTTTCCAATCACCCAAACAGAAAAACTCTAGCAATAGCAAGTAATCGTAATGAAAAGGACTTTCTAAAGTTCTAACAGATGCGGTGAAATCTGTGAACAGAAAATACGTCATTTTGGAACGCAGGGAAGTATCTCTTTTGGCTTCGTCCATCCACCATGCAGCCAAATAATTATCTCTTTTTGTACGACCAGAATCATTGTCATCGTTTACAACTCCATAAATAGGATCGTCATTAATCCAAGGAGAAGGTTGTGTCAAACCTCCTTTTACGTAATGAATGGGTTGGCTGAGGTTTTTAGTAGGCAATAGTAACAATTGACTCAAAGCCTGGTCTACAGTGTAATTGCTAAACTCTGTAATTCTACTTTGATTCACATTGTAAGTGGCTCTTTTTAACAGATGCTTTGACAATCTATTTCCTAGAGTACCCGTTAAAGGTGTTAATGATGCCATTCGGTTTGGTTTTTGTTAAATTGGTGTTTTCAAATTTAAGACTTAAAAGAAGTACAATAGGTTTAATATCTCACAATAATTATAACGATATTTGCACTATAGTGTTTTTTTGGAAAAAAAGAGTTCGTTATTTTAGCACTTTCAAACACGTATTTAGAAATCATTTTTAAAATGAAAAAATTACCAAAAGCACTTTCTGAAAAGTTACAATTGCGAAAAGAAAATAATTCTTTTCGAGGTTTGACAACAAGAGGTTCTTTGGTAGATTTTGTATCCAATGATTATTTAGGTTTTGCTCAAAATGAAGCAATTCAAGAAAAAGCCAGTCGTATTTTAAAGGAAACAACCTTTAAAAACGGAAGTACCGGTTCAAGGTTGGTATCAGGAACACATGCTTTGCACGGGGTTGTAGAAAAAGAATTGGCGAAGTTTCACAATACCGAAGCTGCTTTATTATTCAATTCTGGTTACGATGCCAATGTAGGATTGTTTTCTGCAATTTTACAAAAGGGAGCAACTATTTTATATGATGAATTGATTCATGCTTCTATCCGAGACGGAATTCGATTGTCCAATGCAAAATCCTACCGCTTCAAACACAACTCCATAGAAGATTTAAAAAAGAAATTTTCTAGATGTGAAGGAACGGTATATATTGCTATAGAATCTGTTTATTCGATGGATGGGGATACAGCACCTGTCAAAGAGTTTGTACATTTTTCAAACAAAAATAATTGTTATTTGATAGTAGACGAAGCACATTCTAACGGTGTTTTTGGAAATAAAGGAGCAGGATTGTTACAAGATTTGGACCTTGAAAAAGAAGTATTTGCAAGAATACATACTTTTGGAAAAGCGTTGGGTTGTCATGGTGCGGTTGTTTTGGGAAGTCAAGAATTAAGAGATTATTTGATCAACTTTTCAAGGTCATTTATATATACAACGGCGGCATCTTTGCACTCAATAGCAACCATTAAAGCCGCTTATTTAGAACTGGAAACTACAGATGCTATTTTCAGATTGCAGCAAAACATTGCGTTTTTTAGAAAAGGAATTCAAGAATACAATTTAGAAGCTTTTTTTATTGATAGCCATAGTGCGATTCATTGTTGTGTGATTTCAGGAAATAAGAAAGTAAAAAAAGCAGCAAGTTTTTTAGAAGAAAAAGGATTGGATGTAAAAGCAATTCTATCTCCAACGGTATTGGAAGGAGAAGAACGACTTCGTATTTGTTTGCATGCCTATAATACAGAAAAAGAAATGGTAAAAATGCTAAAAATTGTAAAGGAGCTTATTGCTGTAAAAGAGGAAAAATAATTGTATTTTAATCTCACTAGTAAGTTTTTCCAAAATTATTGACAGATTAGTTGAACCATTATAATTGAATAAGATTTATGAATAAAGAATATACAATATTAGCCGTTTTTGATTATTCAACTGAGGCACAGGTTTTACTAGCTAGGTTAAAAGTAGATGGAATAAAAAGCCAATTGATGGATGAAAAAACAGTCGATTCAGATCCGTTAATCAGTCAGGCAATTGGTGGCGTAAAAGTATTGGTACATAATGATGATTTGGAAAAAGCAGCACGACTTTATAATGACATTAGAATTTATGAAAAGGACGAAGAAGGAGGGGATTTTAGCTGTCCAAGTTGCAATTCTACAAGAATTTTAGTAGCACCAGCCCAAAGAAAAAATATATTTTATATGCTGTTCCCGTTTTTCGAAAAAAGGAAGCACATATGTAATGATTGCAAAACCGTTTTTTAATGTCAAAAAAAATATTTGTTACAGGAATCTCAACAGAAGTTGGAAAAACATTGATTTCTGCCATTGTAACAGAATCTTTACAGGCCGATTACTGGAAGCCTATACAAGCAGGGGAACTGGAATATTCAGATTTGCATAAAGTACAAGAATTGGTATCGAATGAGGCTTCTAAGTTTTTTTCCAATGCCTATGCTTTGCAAACACCAATGAGTCCACATGCAGCCGCAGAAATAGACGGCATCACAATTGATTTGGGAAAAATAAAAACACCCGCAACAAAAAACCATTTGGTTATTGAAGGCGCTGGAGGTTTGTTAGTTCCTTTAAATGATACCGATACTATTTTAGATATCATTCCACAAAATTGTAAAGTAATTGTTGTTTCTCGTCATTATTTGGGAAGTATCAACCATACACTTATGACAGTACAATTGCTTCAACAAAAAGGTTTTGAAGTTGCCGTGATTTTTAGTGGGAATGAAATAAAATCGACTGAAAGTGTTATCAAAAAAATGACTGGAGTGACGATTATTGGAAGGGTTGAAGAAGAAGAAAATATCAACAAGGACACGATTAAGAAATATGCCAATTTGTTCAGATCCGGATTGTTAGATTTGTAAATTGGAGATTTTTAAAAATACTAAAAAGATAAATTTCAGAGGTCAGTAGATCGCTACATACTAATATGTCTGTTCGAGCGAAGTCGAGAACTATATCAGATATAAATAGGTCTCGACTTTAGTTTATCTTGAGCGTAGTCGAAAGGCTCGACCTGACACTAACAAAGAGAATTACTAAATTCATAGGATGAAACTATCAACTGACCTCTATAAAATGTTAAAAGTACCGCAAAAACAACTTTGGTTTTTTCCTTTGCTATTTGGAGTAGTAGGGGCTCTAATAGGTTTGGTTTTGCGTTATGCTTTTACTGGAGCCATTCCTGATTTTCTGTTTAAAAATGTATTGCATTCTCATTCTCATGTAATGCTTTTAGGCTTTGTTTTCAATGCGCTTATTGGTTTGTTGTGGATGCGATTTACAGATGGAATTGATCGTTTGTCTTATAAAATATATGTTGCAATGCAGGTTTGTGTTGCTATTTTGCTAGTTGCCTTTATAGTTCAAGGTTATGCTTTTCTAACAATTTTATTTTCTACCATCCACCTTTGGTTGGGTTATGTAGTAGTCATTCGATTGTGGAAACGATTGCAAGGGAAAAAAGAAATAGTAAATCTGATAAAATTAGGAATCATTTTTCATTTTATTTCGTCTTTTGGTCCCTATGCATTGGGACCTTTAAAAGCTTTGGAAATGCAAGATTCGCCTTGGTATCAACAAGCTATCTTTTTTTACCTGCATTTTCAATATTTTGGATCTTTTTTTTTATGGCTATTGGCGGTGGTTTTTCAAGAATGCAAATTGGTGTTTTTAAAGCGACAATTGTTTGTGTTAGGAGTCAGTTGTACTTTGCTATATGCGCATTCGTTGAATTATAGTTTTGATTGTGCCGAAATTCAATATGCAGGTACTGTAGGTGCAATTATGTTATTAGGGTTGTTGTTCAGTTTAAAAAACAGTTTTAAGAAACAACAAAACAACTATAAAATTATATATGTGTTATTGCTTTCCGTAGCAGTGTTTAATTGTGTAGGAAGTACTTCTTTTGCAACTGCTTTGGTAAAAGAAAATCGTTTTGTATTGATTGCTTGGTTGCATTTCTTATTTTTAGGCGTTTACCTGCCTTTTATTTGGATGGAATTGCCTAAAAAAATAAACAAATATCTATGGTTTTTTTACGCAATTGCAGTTCTTTTTACAGAACTATTATTGTTGTTCCCTGCCAAATTATCGATGCTATTTTCGAGTTCCGTAATGTGGTTGTTATTTCTTGGTTATTTTGGAGTTGTATCTTGTATTTGTATTGTACATTTGACATCTATTTTTGAAGCAGCTAAAAATGAATTTACAAGAACGCGATAAAGAACACCTGTGGCATCCCTTAACACAGCATAAATTACATCCCAATCATTTGGCAATAATCAAAGCCAAAGGTACTTTGTTGTACGACGAAGATGGGAATACGTATATAGACGGTATCGCTTCTTGGTATACCTGCATGTATGGGCATTGCAACGATTTTATTATTGAAAAGGTGACCGCACAGCTGCAACAATTAGATCAAGTTGTGTTTAGTGGATTTACGCACGAGCCAGCAATTAAAATGTCTGAAGCTCTGATGGCCATTTTACCACAAAATCAACAAAAAATATTTTTCTCAGACAACGGTTCTACCTCGGTAGACATCGCTATTAAAATGGCTTTGCAATACCATTTCAATCAAGGAGAAAAAAGGGCTAGAATTATAGCTTTGGAGGATGCTTTTCATGGAGATACGTTTGGAGCCATGTCTGTTTCTGGACTTTCTGTTTACAACGGACCTTTTGAAGATTTTTTATTGACAATTGATCGTGTTGAAGTACCAACAGATGAAAATATAGAAAGCGTCAAAAATGCTTTTGAAACCTTATTAAAGACAGGAGAAGTAGCTGCTTTTATTTTTGAACCTTTGGTACAAGGGGCTGCTGCTATGAAAATGTACAAAGCCGCATTGCTAGATGACCTGCTGGCGTTGGCAAAAAAATACAATGTTTTGGCTATTGCCGATGAGGTAATGACAGGTTTTGGGAAAACAGGAAAGAATTTTGCTTCTGAATACCTTCAGAATTTACCAGATATCATATGTTTGTCAAAATCCTTAACAGGTGGTGTGGTGCCTATGGCTTTGACAACTTGTACTCAAAAAGTATACGATGCCTTTTATGCGGATGAAATTGGAAAAGGTTTTTTTCACGGACATACCTATTCTGCAAATCCATTAGGCTGTACCGCTATTTTAGCAGGAATTGAGTTGTTGGTTTCTTCGGATATGCAAGAAAATATAGAAAGAATTGGAGTACAGCATAGAAAATTTGAAGAACAAATAAAAACACATCCAAAAGTAAGATCGACACGACAATTGGGCGTTATTTTTGCTTTGGACTTGAATATAGAAATGGATCGCTATGGAAGTTTAAGAGACGAATTGTTTCAGTTTTTTATGAAAAATGGCGTTTGTCTGCGTCCTTTGGGAAATACTATTTATATTTTACCGCCTTTTGTAATTACGAATACTGAATTGCAGAAGATTTATATCGTTATAGAAATGGCTTTGGATTCTTTTGGGAATTAGAGATTATTTTTGAAAGAAGTATGGTGTTTTTTTGAATTGAAAAGAAATAAAGCGATACCTACAGGTAATTGTAAGAAATCATTTTTAGTGGCAGTTGGTAATTTCCTATTATGAATTTAGTAACTTTCTTCGTTAGTGTCAGGTCGAGCGGAGTCGAGACCTATCTATATTTGATATAGTCCTCGACCCCGCTTGAAAAGACATATTGCTGCAAGCTATTTTTGATATTTACTATTTCAGATTTGTATCTACTAATCTCTATCATTTTTTGACAACAAATTTCTTTGTGAATCGTTTATTTCCTTGTTCCCCAATAACAAAATAGACACCATCATTCAGTTTATCCACCAATAATCTGACAGCAGAATTGTGGATTTTGTAAGTTTTTTTCAAAACATTTTTTCCGAAAGCATTGAATATTTCTAAGGAAACAGCTTCATTAGAAATTAGTTTGAGAAATAATTCTTTGTTAGCAGGGTTCGGATATAGTTGCGCGTTCAAACTATTTTCAGCATCTGTAGAAAGTTCTGAACTAAGAATTGTCAGGCCATAATCTTCAGATTCGCCACTGTCTACGGTGTTGCAAGGTGTATCTCCTCCTCCTACATAGTCTTTGTAATGTGCTATTACACGAAAAGCGGTAGTACCAATTTTAGCGGTTGTAGGAATGGCTATGGAACTAGTAAATGTGTACTCTCCATTTGTGTTGGTTAGCGTATTCGGATAGCTCTTAGTCAATTCCAATTCCTCGTTTTCATAAATCAAATTTCCATTCCAATCGAACCATATTTGAATTCTTAACTTGTCACGAGTATTTCCGTTGCCTTTGTTAGTAGTAATGCTTATAGGATAGGTATTTCCTCGTTTTATAGAAAATATTTTAGTTTTAGAATAGTCTGAAATTGCAGTGCTATTTGTAGGGTTTTCATTTTCATCAAAAATCATATTGGAGATGTAGGTGTTGTTTGAATTGGAAATATTTGGAGTACAATATCCTATAAAATTATCTCTATAATTGATGGTTAAATTGGTTAAGATAGCAGTGTGTAATTGAGAAACACCTCCTGTAATCATGGGGTTTAGAAAATTAATTTTCAAGTTTTTTATGGAGTTTGATGATGCGTGATTGCTAGCACTTCCTTCAATATAAACACGCGCTGTGGTAGTATTTAAAGCAACTATTTTACCCGTCAATCCATTTGGAAGGTTGGCAATGGTATAATCCACACCGTCAGATAGGTTTCCAGAAGTTTTAGCAAAAGTACAATCGTGACAGGTTAAATCTATGGTTGTATCAATCCTACCATCGTTGTGTCTTCTTTCATTAAAAATGGTATTTGAGGCAACAATTTTTGGGACTAAGTCTTGGTTGATTCCTGTCCCAATTAAATTTTGAGGGGTCCATAATGTGTTTCTAGCAGTAGAGTTATTCAGGGCATTCGTCATTCTACTTACTTGTCCTTGAGTAAACATCTTATAGCAATCTGTATAATCCATGAAATTTTCATTGTTAATTTCTTGACTGTAACAGTTGTAAATTTTATTGCAATTTGTTTCCTTAGAACTAGATGTCAATGAAGGTGTGTCATCGATACCATCTCCTGCACTTGGATTGGTACTACACCCTCCCTCAAAAGTATGTGGTAAATCTAAAAAGTGACCAAATTCATGTGTCAGTACAGATCGAAAATTTTCATTGGTATTACTGGCCAAGTAACTGCCATTGTATACAATTCTGGCAATATTTTGGTTTGTCATAAAAGTGTCTGGGTACCAGGCAACTCCTGAGTTATAGTAATCACCATCATCATATAAATCTCGGGTAATATATACATTTATGTATTTGAGATTGTTCCAAGCAGCTTCACGTACTATGGAAGAATTATAATTGCCCATACCGCTAGCTTCTTCATAAAAAATGACACCTGTTGTAGGATTGCCATTCGGGTCTAATTGCGCAAGTTTGAAAGTAATATCTAAAGATTGTTTTACAGCAGCAAAGGGTGCGTCTATAGTGCTGTAATCAGGACTTAGGCCTTTAAAATCTTCGTTTGTTTTTTGGAGGGCTTCTTCAATTAAATCTATAGTAACAGTGGATCCTTCATTAAATGTAGTGCCAAATACATGAAATACAACAGGTAGCGTATAGGAAGAAGTTGTATTTGTTTTTTTTACTGAATTTTTTGTGTGTAGCTTTTTTACCAATTGATTTCTTTCTTGTACAGAATTAGGGTTGGTTTTGTAGAGTTGCTTCATTTGCGCTTCAATTCCACAGGTTTTGTTGTTGAAATCTTGAGCATTACTTTGTTGGTAATGAAAGCATATAAAGCCTAAAATATAAAGGTTGATTCTTAAAGTTTTATGCAACCAAAATGTTTTTTTTTTCATAGTTAAGAGTTTTAGTTGGTTGGTAATTATAGATTTGGATGTGTAAAGAGATTTTTTACTAGAAGACAAAGTATGTCAAATGCTATTTTTAGCCAAGCAGTTTTAAATTATGCCATACAATTTCGATGTAAACTAGGAAGTATACTTAACTTTATGAAAATTATCCCAGAAAAATAAATTTCTGGGATAATCAGAGAACTTAAAAATGTTTTAAGTTCAAAACTCTGTGGTAAAGAGTAATTATTCGTCTATAGCAGAATTTGCTTGTATTTCTGACAATGGAACCGGTAGGTAGGCATGTGTACTAGCGCTAAATCCAGTTCGGCCAGCTGCTTGCATAGCAGTATCTAACATTCCCCATCTTCTAAGGTCGAAGAAACGAACAGATTCAAGAGTTAACTCCATTGTTCTTTCATGAACAATTTGTGTCTTAACATCTGCTTGAGAAGTTGCTGTAATTGCTGGCATAAGACCGTGTACATTTCTTACGTTATTAATTAAAGTGATTGCTTCTGCTGTATTTCCAGCTTCATTCAAGGCTTCTGCATACATCAATAAAACATCTGCATAACGCATTAAAACAACATTTACACCTACATAACGATTGTTTCTAACATAATTAGGCAACCATTTTCTAAAATAAGCATGGTTTTCATAGTTTTCTCCATATTGCCCATTCATTAGGTTGTCCCAAGTATCACCTTGCATCGCATTTGTATTTGTATCATTGTAGTATGCATCTCTAAAATAAAGACTTCCATACAATCTGTTGTCATACAATCCATTTGTAGCAATCTTACCTTCGCTTTTCATTTCATTTACAGCGTTTATAGAAGCCTCAATACCTCCCCAGCCACCAATAGACCAGTCGCCAACAAAAGCATGCAATCTTGTTGCATTCCATGAAGTAGCATCTCCACTTTTGAATTGCATTTCAAAAATAGACTCAGAATTGTTTTCATTTTCACCATTGAATAGGCTTGAAAAGTCAGATTCTAAAGAGTACTTACCTCCATCAACTACTTGTTTGAAAGCGGCTACTGCATTTGTATAGTCATTGGCTTCAGCAGAAGAAGTATCTCCTGCTTTGTATAAGTATGCTTTTCCTAAGTAAGAAAGGGCAGCTCCTTTTGTAGCTCTACCTAAATCTTCTGAAGTGTTTGTTGTAGGCAACATGTCTGCAGCAGCACTAAAATCTGCAATTATTGCAGTCCAAGCTTCCGTTCTAGAAGACAATGGTTTGTCCAACGTTTCTTGAGAAATGATATCATTTCTAATAATTATCTGCTCATAAAAAGTTAATAATTTAAAATGGTAATAGCCTCTTAGAAAAGTTGCCTCTCCAATAAATTGCTTTTTTTCTGCGTCTGAAATTTGCTCAGAAGTCATTTCATTAACTTTTGTAATGACTTGATTTGCAAAGTTCAATCCTTTGTAGTTCGTGGTCCAAATAACATTAAGAAATGTATGACCGTTGGTGTAATTGAAATTAAAAATAGACATCCAGTGTCCGTAGTTTGTAGCATCTGGTCCTGGCAGCGCATAGTCAGATCTGAAGTATTCAACAACAGGTCTCCCTTCTTGCCAACCGTCCCAAAAGTTACTTCTAGATTCTAGTTCAGAATAAGCTACGGTAAGGCCTGATTGAGCATCTTCAGTATTTCTCCAGAAAGAGCTTGATGTCAATTTATCTGGTGATGATTGTTCTAAAAATTCATCATCATTACATGAAACTATAGCCACTAAAATAAAGGAAGCTATAAATATAGTATATATGTTTTTCATTTTAATAATTTTTAGTTTTTTAAAATTTAAGTTGTACTCCAAGAATTACAGACTTGTATTTTGGGTATAAAACTCTATCAATACCTCTTGATAAAACACTACCTCCAACTTCTGGGTCCAAACCACTATAATTAGTAAAAGTGAAAAGATTTTGTCCAGTAACATACATTCTTAGTTTGCTAATACTAAGTTTTTCCAATAAGATAGTAGGTAACGAATATCCTAACTGTAAGGTTTTGATTCGTAGATAATCCCCTTTTTCTAAAAATCGGGTAGATGCCCTGTTATTTTGATTCGGATCTCCAAGAACAGCTCTAGGAATGTCTGTACTTGTGTTTGAAGGTGTCCAAGCGTTTAAGGTTTCTGTTCTAAAGTTTCTTCCAGAATCCATACCTAACATTTGGAAACTATTTCCATTGTATATTTTGTTTCCGCCAACACCTTGAAAAAAGATGCTAAAATCAAAGTTTTTATAATCAGCAGATAAGTTCAAGCTGTATTCGAATTTTGGAATCGCAGTTCCTTGGTATACAGCATCATCATCATTAATTGTTCCATCTCCATTTTGGTCTATAAACTTAATGTCACCAGGAGCTGCACTTCCTTGTGCTCCATGTGCATCTATTTCAGCTTGTGTTTGGAAAATACCATCCGCTATAGGCAAAAAGAAAGCTCCAGGCTCATGTCCTATTCTTGTTTGATTTACAAAATGATCTGAACCGAACTTCAATCCAACACCATATAAAACTTGATCTTCACTACTCAATCGAGTTACTTCACTATTGATAGTTGTGAAAGTTGTAAATGCTGAATAATGAAAATCACTGTCATTATTCGTATAGCCCAATTCGAATTCAAACCCTTTGTTTACAAATTCACCAACATTTACAATAGGATCATTGATTCCCGCAGATGGCGATACCACTTTTGTGATTAATAAGTCTGAAGTTGTTGTTTTGTAGTAGTTTAACGATCCTTTTAGCTTGTTTGCCAATGAGGCGAAATCAAGACCGAAATTGGAAGATGTATTGGTTTCCCACTGTAAGTTGTCATTTTGTAAATCTCTAGCAATACTTCCTGTAAATGAAGTTTGTGGATCTCCAAAAACGTAGCCACCGTTATTTTGACTTTTACCTTGAGATATCAAAGCTACATAGTCATAATATCCTAAGGCACTATCATTACCAGCCTGACCCCAGCTATATCTTAATTTTAAAAAATTGAAAATATCTTGGTTATCCATAAACCCTTCCTCAGTAATTTTCCACCCTAAGGCAAAAGAAGGAAAAGTTCCATATTGATTGTTCTTCCCAAATTTAGAACTACCATCTCTACGGATACTTGCTTGAAATAAGTATTTATTGTCATAAGAATAATTCAATCTTCCAAAATGAGAAACTAAAGTGTATTCGGCATTTGTTCCACTACCAGAATAAGTACCATCACTAAAAGCGTTTAATGTTTTAAAATTAGGGTCTAATAGCAAGGCAGGAACTTTTTGTTCATCTCCATTGACGTCATCTTCTAATTTATACCCTTCTGCTTGTACATAAGTTTCTTTATAAGGTTCAGAAATTCTTTGGTATCCAGCCAATAAATCGAAAGAGCTTTTTGCAATATCAAACTTATAGTTTAATGTATATTCTTGATTGATTCTTCTAAACTCATTGTTAGATTCAGATACAAAAGCATATTCATTTTGTGGATTGTCATCTATGTCTCTAGCTCTGAATGGTTTGTGAAAGCTGAATTGGTATCTGGCTCTGTTTGATACAGATAAGCTCGCTTTGGCATTCAATCCATCAATTATTTCATAAGCAAGATTTACATTTCCTAAAAAGTATTTAAATTTTGTATAGCCTTCAAGAAAATTGTTTTCGGCAACAGGGTTGCGGTGATCTGGCAGATCTCCATCTCTGTATCCATAACCCGATTCTTTTGTAGGATCAAAAATAGGAATTAATGGAGATATTTGGTAGGTTTCTCTTATCGAAAATTTATACTGTTCTCTGCTTGTTTCACTATAATTTAAATTGGTATTGAGTTTTAGTTTTCCTTTCGTAATACCAACATTGGCAAAAACACTTTTTTTAGAAAATGTAGAGCCAATTAAGAGTCCTTTTTCATCAGTATAATTACCACCAACACTATAATTGATATTGTCAGAAGCACCACTTACTCTTACAGATAATAAATTTAATTGACCGTTTTTATGCGTTTGGTCTATCCAGTTTGTATTTACATCAGCAGGGTTTTGAATGTACTGAGGCAAGTTTGCACCAGCATTCTCATACATTTGTTTGTGTACGCTTACATAACCATCCGCATCCAAAAGATTCATTCTTTTTCTTGCGGTATTTGTAGAAATAGAGGACTCTATTTCTACAACAGGTTTGCCAGTTTTTCCTTTTTTTGTTGTAATGATTACGACACCATTTGCGGCTTTGGTTCCGTAAATAGCACCAGATGCTGCATCTTTTAAGACTTCTATAGAGGCGATGTTGTTGGCATCAACAAAATAAGGATCAGCTTGAACACCGTCAACAATATATAAAGGGGAGTTGTTTCCAAAAGATCCAATACCTCTAATAATTACATCGGCTGAATTACCAGGACTTCCAGAAGAAGAGGTTACTGTAACCCCAGAAATTCTTCCTTGCAAGGCATCCATTGGACTTGTAGTAACAACTTTTGTCAATTCTTTTGCTTTGACTTGGCCTACGGCGCCAGTTACATCACTTTTTTTCTGAGTACCATATCCAACAACCACAATTTCTTCTAAACCATGGGCGTCTTCTTCTAAGGTTACCGTAATCTTTTTTTGATTTCCAATAGAGACTTCTTTTGTTAAATAACCAAGGTAAGAAATTACCAATGTAGCATTTTCATTACTTAAGTTTAAAGAAAAATTTCCGTCAAAATCCGATTGTGTACCATTACTAGTACCTTTTATAAGTATGCTTGCACCGGGAAGTGGATTCCCTGATGTATCAATAACTTGTCCGTTAATTGTTTGTTGCACTTTGGCTACAGGGACAATTGCTCTTTTTTCTATTAAAATAGAACCGTTTTTAGAAAATTTGTAAATAAATTTTCCAGAAGACAATCCTTTTTGTAACAGATCGTTGGCTTTTATCGTTCCTTTTTTTAAAGTTACTTTTGGTGCATTTACAAACAAGCTAGATTTGTAAAAGAATGTGTGGTCTGTTTGCTCACTAATAAGTTCAAAAACTTCCTCAACAGAAATTTCTTTGTCTTTATCAATTCTAATAATTGTGTTTTGGGAAAACCCTGAAATCGAGTTAAATCCAAACGAAATTGTACTAAACAAGAAGATAAATGTCTTCATAATTAGAATTAATAGTTTTTTTCGGCACCATATAGGTATCCCATTAAATTTAGTTTTCATAAATTTGCTTTTTGGTTAGTTAAATATTTAATTAATCGCAATAAGGGAATGGTTGCTTAAATTGTCCAGGTCTAAACTCCGTTCCCTTTTCTTTTTATTTCATATATATTGTTTTTCCTTTTATTTCAAATTTTGCTTCTTTTGTGTTTTCTATGATCACAAGTATTTCTTCAATACTTAGTTTTTTATTAAATACGCCATTGAAAGGAATGTCTTTGATAGTTTCATTTTCAAAAATAACATCAACATCATACCACCTAGAAATGACAAGCATAATGTCTTTAAAAGGTTTGTTTTTAAAGCTGAACAATCCTTTTCTCCAAGCTATTTCATATTGCACATCTACAGGAACAATATTTATTTCTTTGGTACGTGTATTGAATCTTGATTGATTGTTTGGGCTCAGGTATTTTTTTACGGAATTGTTGTCAATTGTTACTTTACCTTCTATCAAAGTAGTTGCAATAATAGCATCTTCTCTATAGGCTTTTATATTGAATTCAGTACCCAATACAACCACATCTTGATCTTTCGTAGAAACCACAAACTTTGTGTCATTATGAGCAGTACTAGGTGATACATCAAAATAAGCTTCACCATAAATCAATTCAACTTTTCGTGGAGTGTTTTTGTTAAAAGCAACAGGGTATTTTAGTTTAGAGTCAGAATTTAACCAAACATTGGTGCCGTCAGCCAACTGAACAAAGAATTGCCCACCTCTTGGAATGGTTAGGTAATTGTATTTTGTTTCTTTATGTGTTTTTTTATTCGAATTATAAACTAATTTTTCGCCATTACTTTGAAGGTTTTTGTCATTGTATTCTTGTCCTTTTTCCAATGTAACGGTAGAGCCATCACCTAAAGTCAGAACAGCTTTGTCTGTGCCAGATAAGATGTCGGTAGTGTCTTTAGCAATAGCTGGAATTGAATTTGTATCCGTATCCTTTGTTAAAAAATAACCTGTAGATAGGAAGATTGCAATCATCGCAGCATATTTCAAATAAGTATATACTGTTTTTGTCTTTTTAGCAGCTATTTTATCAAAAAACAATCTTTTTTTGTTTTCAATATCAACAGTTGTGTCTTCTGGCATTTCATTTATATAATTATAAATGGCCTTAATTTTTCTATTTTTATTTTCTTTTTGTGTAGACATTTTGTCTTTTCTTTGATAGTTGATGTTATTTTTTTATCAAACTTTATCATTGCTTATATGTAAAGTCGTAAGTTTTTGTGGATACCCTAAAAAAAAGTAAATATTATTTTATAAATAACTTTTTAATTCTGTTCTAAGGGTTTTTAAAGCGTTGGAAATGTGGTATTCTA
>Ga0105356_10000667_pt1 | contig 32956 bp, 29 predicted proteins | sample GOMGulsemesocosm_3_FD_83502 | JGI IMG/M metagenome (GOLD analysis project Ga0105356, IMG submission 83502) | Methane-oxidizing microbial communities from mesocosms in the Gulf of Mexico - GOM9D Gulf of Mexico | ecosystem: Environmental > Aquatic > Marine > Cold seeps | place: Gulf of Mexico...
CTGATAAGCACGCAGTGCAGACTCCGCATCAATCACTGAATGTACTTGATGGCCAAACTCTTCCAAAAACGACTGACTAACCATACGGTTAATATCATCGTCCTCAACCAAAAGTACCTTAAGCTTATGCCACATTCCGGGCACGTTGGGCTGATCAAGACTCACTACGCTCTGCGCCACTTCATCACTGGCAAATTCAAAAACCAGCTCAACACTCATGGACACCCCGCCACCTGAATTCCTGCTAGCGTCAATCGTGCCGCCCATCGCCACCACCAGGCGCTGACAGATTGCCAACCCCAAACCAATACCTGCAGTACTTTTTGATAATGAGGTATCAACCTGTGTAAAAGGCTCAAAAATAGCCTCAATCATGTCTTCTTCAATACCAATACCGGTATCACAAATATCAAAACGTAATGTCGAGCTGATAGTCGAGCTGCTAAGCTCACTCACTTGCAGCACTACGCCGCCTTGCTCGGTAAACTTAATGGCGTTGTTGACCAGGTTAAGCAGCACCTGACGCAACTTACCTTCATCGCCGATAAGCCGGTTATGAAGACCAGGCGCAACATTAGCCCGCAGGTAAAGCCCCTTTTCTTCTGCCGCAGGGCGCATCAAAGTGGTCACTTCATCCACCAGCCGCGTAATATCGCAAACCGCAAAATTCACCTCAATCCTGCCAGCCTCAATGGAGGAAAAATCTAATACATCATTAAGAATATCCAGCAGCGAACGGCTGGCAGTATTAATAACATTGGTAAAATAACGTTGCTTTTCAGTCAGGCTGGTTTTGTTGAGCAGTCGCAGTGTACCCAGAATGCCATTCATCGGTGTTCTGATTTCATGGCTCATCATTGCCAGGAAGGTGCTTTTTGCCCGGCTTGCTTGCTCCGCCTGCAATCGAGCCATTTCATGTTTTTCGGCGACCTCGATCAAATCATGGTTGGATTTCTGCAACTGCAAGGTGCGCTCTTCAATGGTTGTTTCCAAGTCCTGTTTGTGTCGTTTTAAATCCGTATCCAGGCGATCTTTCTCAACAGAGTTTTCCTTGAAGATTTGAATCGCATGCGCCATTTCAGTAATTTCATCAGAGCCACTGGTATCAATACCAACGGAATAATCGCCCTCTGAAATATCATGGGTTGCCGCTTCCAGTGTGGTAATACGTTTCACCATACCGCGCACATAGATTGTGAAAATTATCAGCAAGATCATAGGTGTTAACACGCCAAACAACACCAGCGCCACGCGCGCCCGAGTCACCGAGCGCTGAGCTTTCTCAGTGGCCTGACTGATCACCTGTTGACTGCGGCTCACCAGCCCGGCAGTGATGCTATTAAGCACCTCAAGCTGATCATGGTTATCACGACTCAAACTGTCACTTTTTGAAAGCGAATGAATAATAATGCTACGTGTAGAAAGAAAGCCATAACGACTGTGGGGTTGGGTGGCGGCCACTAACTGTGCCTTTAAATCGCTGGCCTGCTCAAAACGACCGGGATCATTTATATCATCAATCCGGCGCGCCAAAATAGCGATGGAAGCCTGTATTTCCTTATCAATCTGCTGTAGAAGCTCAGGGTCCAGCTCAGTACTCATTTGCTGTATTTGATCCATCAAAATGGAGCAACGCAAACGCAGCTCAAACATACGCTCAAGACCATCAAACTCTACTTCAATAAGCCGATCAAGCACCTCGTAGACCCTTTCAGGATCTGAAGCCGGCTCAACCAAATCATAAACTGTAGACAATACAGCCGTGGTAGAAGCGCCCGTGTTGGCTACCAATGATTCAGCAATAATAGATAACTGTTTAACCGCATTAATACTGCTTTGCGTTAACGACTGATTACGCAACTGCTGCCTTAAGCGGATAAATACCAGGCTGTCCTGGTGGGTAACATTGTCAATAATCTTGTTGACAGTGGTTTTAAGACGCGCGACTTGATCCCGGCTAAAATCGTGGCGACCAAAACCCGATAGCACATCATCAACCTGACGAATACGGGATTTAATATTGGCAAAGGTAACCGAGCGCTCCTGTTCATTTTTAACTTTTACTAATTCCGGCACACTGGTGATAATGCCAGCGCTGAGCTCAGCCAAACGCTGCGACTCATTCATAGCGGGGATGGCATCTTCAATGACGAGGCGCTGGGCATTAGCAATATCCTGAAAGCGATCCCACATAACCACAGAGGTCATGATGGAAAGCAAAATCATGCTCGCGAAGCCGAAAAACAGTTTGTTGCCAATGCCTAACTTAAAATCCATGCTAATCCAAATTACTCATTAAAATCACCACTCGTTTTACATTTGCTCCTTGCGTTTAAAAATGCAATCCCATGTGACTATTTAATCCAGCCATAACACGGATGCAACATAATTCCTCGTTAAAGCCTATATGCCATGCCGCTGTTAATACCATGTTCATATTCACAGGGTATCTTATGCTCATGGGTACACTAGACTTAACAACCATCCAACAAAACAAATATTAAACAGCCTTTTCGCATTTATGAAACTATTGCCACTTTTACTGTCTTTTTTCGCAATGAGTACTGCCATTAATGGGCATGCAGCTGAAAGCTGGCCGGTGTTAACGTGGCAACCGCCTTACAACTACGACAATCCCGGCAAAGCAATCGAATATCACCCCATCAATCAGGCCAGTAAAGCCTGGCGATTGTGTATCGCTTACCCCCATCTAAAAGATTCCTATTGGCTGAACGTCAATTTTGGCATGGTCGAAGAAGCTAAACGCCTGGGTATTGAAATCCAGGTTGTTGATGCTGGTGGCTACCCCAACCTATCACGTCAGATAGAACAAATGCAGACCTGCGCTAAAAACACCTCCGACGCACTCATTGTCGGCCCAGTTTCCTTTGAAGGTCTCACCAAAGCGGTACTACCGATTGCTGAAAAAATACCTGTATTAGCCACTGTCAATGACATTGCCACCCCAGGCATTAGTGCAAAAGCCGGTGTTTCCTGGGCGCAAATGGGTGAAATGTTAGGTAAATACCTCGCCAAAAAACACCCCAAGGGCAGTAAAAAAACCAAAATCGCCTGGCTACCAGGCCCCCTCAATTCGGGCTGGGTGATGTTCAGTGACCGCGGTTTCAAAGCAGGCATTGAATCCAGCGCCATTGAGATCAGCGTTACCAAATGGGGCGACACTGGCAAAGAAATTCAACGTACACTGGTGCAAGAGGTGATTGAAAATCACCCTGATATTGAATACATCGTTGGCAACGCATTGATGGCTGAGGCGGCGATTAGTGTATTACGTGAAAAAAACCTAAGTGGTCGCGTCAAAATCCTGTCCACTTACCTGACCCCCGGGGTATTCAGAGGCATACGCCGTGACCGTATTGTCGCCACTGTTACCGACTCCCCTGTTTTACAGGGCCGCCTTTCGATTGATCAGGCAGTCAGAATTCTTGAACAAAAACCTTACTATAAACACGTGGGGCCAAAAGTAATGTTGCTTGATCGGGATAATATCAATCAAATCGATTTACAACATGAGTTCGCGCCACCTTCTTTTCACGCTACATTTCGCGTACAAAATTAATGAATGCTATTAGGCCACTACCATGCAGCACTGCACCCAAATTTGGAATCGGTTAGTCACATATACAATCTGATAAACCATAACCCATCAATAATAACCAAATCACAGCTTGAAACATTTTAGCCGTGATTAATGTGGACTAAAAAAGTAGATCGGCGTTACTCTTGATAGACTCCATCAATAACAGCTCAGGTGAATAGTACGTGATTACAAAGCAGCCTCTCGACAAATTCGCTAGCCTTGCTGGCCAACCCGCCTCTCTGCTAGGCATGCTGCTGCTGGTTGCTGTTATCTGCGTTGCAACCACCTACCAACGTGTCGTTATACCGCTCGAAAATCAACCTCAAAAAGCGCTAACAGCCTCTGCCGCTTTAGTAAACACTGGCTTACCCATTCGGGAAATCATTGCCATGAATTTATTTGGCGCTACAAGCAGTGAGATACAGGCTGTTTCTAATCATCAAGACATCCCAGAGACAAACCTTAAGCTAATACTTAAGGGCGCTTTCAGTCACAGTAGCCCGGAACAGGCCAGCGCACTCATCGCTACCGACAAAAGCAAACGTGCTGAGCTGTATTTTATTGACGCAGAGCTGCCAGGCAACGCCACATTGAAGGAAGTCCACCCAAATTACGTGGTATTAAACCGAGCCGGACGTCTGGAAAAACTGCTATTCTTTAGAAGCCAGGGGCTGATAGATCCCGTCAGAAACAACGTGCATCGCAGCCAGTCACAGAATAACAACGCTGCACCGGCAGCCTATGCACCGCCTCAGCAGGCTACACCAAAAAACACGGGGGAAAATCACAGCCAGTCACAGGATAACAACGCTGCACCGGCAGCCTATGTACCGCCTCAGCAGGCTGCACCAAAAAACACGAACAAAAATCGCAGCCAGTCACAGAATAACAACGCTGCACCGGCGCCCTATGTACCGCCACCGGGTCATTATGGACCACCCCGGTAGGCTATGGGCCGCCTCAGCAGGCTGCACCAAAAAACACGAACAAAAGTAGCAGTTCACGATTACTTAGTGATATTAGAGAACTAATGCTCAAGCGAGCCAAACAACAATAACCCTTACAACCCGATAACGACAATGATGACTATGGTGACCAATATCTCTGTTCGCAAATATGCAAAGCCTATAACTCGTTCCTTACGTCACCTGTTCTGTGCGGCGCTGATAAGCCTGGCAGTAGCGCCCTTCAGCATGGCCAAGGACGTCACTCTGTCACTGGAAAATGCCGACATACAGGATTTGATTCAATGGGCCTCCCAGCACATTGATAAAACTATTATTGTGCACCCTAACGTAAAGGGCCGCGTCTCCGTGTTAGCGGGAGAACCCATCAGTGACGGCGATGCCTACAGTGTCTTTATGTCGGTGCTACAGGTACACGGCTTTGCCGTTGTCGAAACCGACAAGTCAATTAAAATTCTACCCGATGCTTTAGCCAAACAATCCGGCACCCCTTACGCCAGCAGCCAGCCACTGGGCGAAGAAATGGTGGTGCGCCTGATCAAGGTTAAAAACGTTTCTGCTGCACCATTGGTATCATTGCTCAGACCTTTAATGCCTCAAGTGGCCCACCTGGGCGCCTATCCGCAAAGCAACGCACTAATCGTCGCCGATCGCGCTGACAATATTGAGAAAATCGTCAGTATTGTGCGAGATATTGACCGTGTCGGCACCATCGATATTGAAGTGATTCCTCTCAAGTTTGCCAGTGCCAATGACATTGTCACCGTCGTCAGCAAACTGTTAGGTAAAAATCGAAAAGATGGTGATGCCAATCCACTCACCTTTGTAGCCGATGACCGCTCCAACAGTATTCTGGTGACCGGCGATCCTATCAGCCGCCAGCAAATCAGCAAGCTGATAGAACAACTCGACCAACCACTGTCAGGCGAAGGCAATACTCAGGTTATTTATGTCTATTACGCCAATGCCGCTGATCTGGTGCCAATCTTGGAAAGCGTCAGTGGCACGTTACAGAAATCCGAGAAAGACAAACCCTTTGACAGCAGCGAAGTCAGCATCCAGGCCAGCGACGCTAATAACGCACTGATTATTACCGCCCCACCGTCACTGCTTAACACTATGAAAGGGGTTATTCAGAAGCTCGACATTCGTCGCCAGCAGGTGCTGGTTGAAGCCGTTATTGTCGAGGTAAATGACGATCTAATGGATAACATTGGGGTTCAATGGAGAACCTCCGTGCCAACAGATGGTACTTTTGCGGGGGTTAACGCGTTTCCAACCGGCATCACAACGCCGGCAATACCGACCCTTGGCAGCGGCATTACTCTGGGCTATATGCGTGGCGATTCTCTGCGCGCACTGGTGCGAGCACTCGAAACCAATACGTCAGCCAACATTCTATCCACACCCACTATTGTGACACTGGACAATGAAGAGGCCGAAATTCTGGTCGGCTCCAATGTACCCTTCATTACTGGCTCAACAACCGGAGAGGATTTTACGGAGACTGCTTTCCAGACCATCCAGCGCGAAGATATTGGCATTACCCTAAAGGTAAAACCTCGCATCAATGAAAATGATTCCATGACCTTAGCCATTGAACAGACCGTCGAAGATGTTGAATCCTCTTCAGAGCAGGGTCTTCTAACCAATAAACGAAGTATTAAAACCAATGTGCTACTGGAAAATGATCAAGTACTGGTGCTAGGCGGATTGATCTCTGATGAAGCCAAAAACGTTGAGAGCAGAGTCCCTTTGCTTGGCCATATCCCGCTGTTAGGTCGACTATTTCGCAGCACCCACACGCAGGTTCAAAAGAACAATCTAATGGTCTTTATTCACCCACTGATTCTCGCCGATCGGGCGGCAAGTAACGCCGTTACCAGTGAACGCTATAAAGACCTACGTAATAAACAGCAACAATATAATGAGAAACGCGATCGTATTTTCATTCCCAAGCAGCCTCCTCTGCTGCCCGAAATGAATGGCGACCTAACAATTACACAACCTGTTACGGCTGCTGAAGATTGATATGAACGAAGCCAGTACAAAAACAACCGCCCTGCAGGCGCCAGAAAGACCACCAAACCTGCCCTTTAATTTCGCCAAACGTCATGGTGTGCTGGTTGACCCCCAATATCACGAACCCGTAAAGGTGCTGTGCCATTCACAGCCTGCATTGGTAGTAATGGCTGAAGTGCAACGTTTTCTAGCGCAGCCAGTTTTTTTTGAGCAGGTTGATGAGGTGGAATTTAAGGAAAAACTCAGCCTAGCCTACGAAAGCAGCTCCGATGAAGCTATTCAAATGGTCGAAGGACTCGGTGATGACATGGATCTGGCCAGCTTGGCCGATTCCGTACCAGAAACCGAAGACCTGCTGGATCAACAGGAAGACGCCCCGATTATTCGTCTGATCAACGCGCTGTTAACCGAAGCCGTCAAAGTTAACGCCTCGGATATCCATATAGAAACCTTTGAAAAACAACTGGTAGTGCGTTTTCGCGTCGATGGCGTGTTACGCGAAATGGTCAAGCCCAAACGCGCGCTGGCGCCACTGCTGGTATCTCGTATCAAAGTAATGGCAAAACTCGACATTGCCGAAAAACGCGTACCACAGGATGGCCGCATTTCACTGCGTGTCGGCGGTCGTGAAGTGGATATCCGGGTTTCAACGATTCCCGCCAGTAACGGCGAACGGGTGGTTTTACGTCTATTAGACAAACAGGCTGGCCGCCTCGACCTGACCTCGCTGGGCATGGCTGAGCGTGACTCACAGGCACTCAACCAACTGTTGCAACAACCTCATGGCATATTGCTGGTTACCGGCCCCACCGGTTCGGGTAAAACCACCTCGTTATATGCTGGTTTGACCCGTTTAAACGATAAGTCACGTAACATCCTGACCGTTGAGGACCCCATCGAATACAACCTCGAAGGCATTGGTCAGACCCAGGTTAACACCAAGGCAGACATGACCTTTGCCCGTGGTTTGCGAGCTATCTTACGACAGGATCCCGACGTCGTGATGATCGGTGAAATCCGTGATCTGGAAACGGCTGAAATTGCCGTGCAGGCCAGCTTAACTGGGCATTTGGTGCTATCTACATTACACACCAACAATGCCATTGGCGCCGTTACCCGTCTGCATGACATGGGCATAGAACCCTTCCTATTGTCATCCAGCCTGATTGGCGTGGTAGCCCAACGTTTGGTGCGTGTGCTGTGCCCGGTCTGCAAAGAAGCACACCAACCAGATTCAGCGGAACGTGAAAAACTGCACCTACCGGTCGATCAAGCAGCAACCATTTACCGTGCCACTGGTTGCGAGCAATGTAATCATACGGGCTATCAGGGCCGAGCAGGTATTTTTGAAGTAGTGGTTATTGATGATACCGTACGCAACTTGATCCACAACCGCGCCTCAGAGGCCGAGTTAATTGATTACGCCCGCCAACAGGGGCCGAGTATTCGTGCCGACGGCCGCGCCCGCGTTTTGGCTGGCCTGACCAGCCTGGAAGAGTTACTGCGTGTCACGCAGGAAGGCTAGGGGCAAGACATAACATGTTTTCTAACTCCCCCTTAACGAGGCCGCATCATGGCTGCATTTGATTATGTAGCGCTGGATGAGCAAGGGCGCAAACAAAAGGGCGTACTGGAGGCCGATAGTGCCCGCCAAATGCGCCAGCTACTGCGTGACCGCGACCTAACGCCACTCACCGTTGAGCAAAGCAGCGCCAAGCAACAGCGCGAACAAAAGTCTCTTACAGGCCTATTGTCTCCACATATCAGCGTCAAGGACTTGGCCCTGTTAACACGACAACTGGCAACACTGGTGCAAGCCTCGCTGCCCCTTGAAGAAGCCCTGTCAGCGGCCGCACAACAAACATCCAAACCCAAGGTTCGCAGCTTGATTCTGGCGGTTCGCGCCAAAGTCATGGAAGGTCATTCATTGGCCAGTTCATTAGCCGATTTCCCGCGTGCTTTCCCGGCCATTTATCGGGCCACCGTCGCGGCCGGCGAAAAGTCGGGCTTTCTGGATCAAATCCTCAACCGTCTGGCTGACTATACCGAGGGCAGCCATGAATCGCGTCAAAAGATTATGATGGCGTTGCTATACCCCGTCATCCTGTTTGTATTGGCGGTACTGATTGTCAGCGGCCTGATGGTCTACGTGGTGCCCGATGTTGTCGAAGTGTTTATCGACACCGGTCAACAGCTGCCCGCCCTGACCATTGGTTTAATGGCGGTCAGTGATTTTATTGCTGGTTACGGCCTGTACTTGTTAATTGTGCTGGTGGCATTGGGCTTTGGGATTCGTTATTTACTACAGCAACCCGCCCTGCGCCTGAGCTGGCATCGCCGTCTGCTAAAACTACCCATTATCGGTCGCTTCACAGCCACAATGGATACCGCCCGTTTTGCCAGCACGCTGAGCATCCTCACTGCCAGTGGTGTACCACTGGTCGACGCCATGAAGATCTCCACCGATGTACTCTCCAATCAATGGTTAAAGCGGCTAGTTAACGAGGCAACCCGAAAAGTCACCGAAGGCAGTTCGCTCAATAAAGCTCTGCTGCAGGCCGAACATTTCCCGCCCATGATGGTTCATATGATTGCCAGCGGCGAAGCCAGTGGCGAGCTTGATGCCATGCTGCAACGCGTCGCCGCCAGCCAGGAACGTGAAGTTCAGAATTTCATCGGCATCATGCTGGGGCTTTTTGAACCCTTTATGCTGTTGGCCATGGGCTTGAGTGTACTATTAATTGTGCTGGCTATTTTACTGCCGATACTCAATCTCAACCAACTTGTGAGCTAACAACTCTACAATATCTTTACCCTGTTTACTTATCTAAAGGTCGCTATGAACAACTCTACACTCCGTATCAAACCTGCTGCCCGAGGCTTCACCCTGATTGAAATTATGGTGGTGATTGTCATTCTTGGTGTACTCGCTGCACTGGTGGTTCCTAACATTCTTGGCCGTCCCGATGAAGCACGTGTCACCGCTGCCACCGCGGATATTCAGGCCGTTAGCAACGCTCTTGACCTGTACCGGCTGGATAACTATAACTACCCCAGCACCGATCAGGGCCTGCAAGCATTGGTCAGTAAACCCGGCGGCTCTCCAGAGGCAAAAAACTGGAACACCGATGGCTACCTGAAGAAAGTCCCCAAAGATGGCTGGGGCAACGAATACCAGTATTTGAGCCCAGGCGCACACGGCAAATTTGACCTTTATTCCTTGGGCGCCGATGGCCGCGAAGGCGGTGAAGGCCTGGATCAGGACATCATTTCCTGGGTAGTAGAACAGTAGCGTTGCAATAACAGCGTCACTCGGCCTAACAATGAAGCGCCCCCTCGTGCAAAAAAACCACCGTGGTTTTACGCTAATAGAAATCCTGGTGGTGATTGTCATCATCGGATTTCTGGCCGGTATTGCCGTGTTATCCAGCGGTGGCGACCCGTTACGCAAGCTGAAGCAAGAGGGCCAACGTGCACTCACCATCATTCAGTTAGCCGCCGACGAAGCCCTGTTGCAGGGTCAAGAGTACGGTTTAAAACTGGCTGAAGATAGCTACCAGATTGTGCGCTTTAACGAAGCAAAAAAGCGCTGGCAGGCTGATGACAGCAGCGCTTTTAAAACCTATTCGCTACCAAATGCTATTACCCTGTCCTTACGATCGGAAGGCAACGAAGTGTCACTGCAGAAGATACAAAGAGCCAACAAAACAGAGCAGCCGCATAATAATAGCGAGATTGACCCATTCAAACCCACATTGTTGATTCTCTCCAGCGGCGAAATGACACCCTTCGAAATCCATTTCCGCTCGCCAGCCAGCGACAGCTATATCAGCTTAAGCAGCGATGGACTGGATGATATTCAGCTGCAGACTCTGCATGAGTAGTGCCAGATGACGTTCTTCAAAAATAAACCTGCTAATAGCGGTTTCACACTTCTTGAGGTGCTAATTGCATTGGCCGTGTTCGCCGTCACCGCTATTGCCCTGCTCTCGCAGAGCAGCCAAAGCGTGTCACAATCCGTGTACCTGGAGGAAAAGGCCTACGCTCTGTGGATCGCCGAAAACTCCCTTACCGAATTACGCCTGCAGCCGGAATGGCCCAGCCTCGGTGAACAACAGGATTACCGCACTCAATTTGGCCGTGAATGGGCTGTTAGTCTGGATGTGAGTAATACCGATGAGCTTTCATTACGGCGCGTAGAAGTACGCGTTTCCCGATCAGGCCGTGAAACAAGCCTGAGCAATCTCACCAGCTATATCGGGAAACACTAATGACGGCCTCTTTGCTGCGAGCCAACCACAAAACAGCAGGTTTCACCCTACTGGAGGTATTGATTGCCATCAGCATTTTTGCGGTGATTGGCCTCGGCGCCTACCGCATGCTGGACATGATTATTTTGTCGCAAAGCCGTGTCGAGAGCCACACAGAAGCGTTGCGTAAAACAGAACGTGCCATGCAACTGATCAGCATGGATTTCGAGCAACTGGTTGATCGTCCAGTGCGGGATAATTACGAAGACAAACTAGCCGCAATATTATCTCCCCAGCAGAATTATTTAATTGAGTTTACCCGCCAGGGTTGGCGCAATCCGCTGCAATTACCGCGCAGCCAGCTACAGCGGGTCGCCTATGAACTGGGCAGTGTTGGTAACGATGATGAAAGTAATGGCCGTAACAATGAGAGCACCACAGGCACCCACCTACTACGCCATTACTGGAACGTACTGGACCGTGCTCAGGACAGCGAACCCCGAACGCAGGTGTTATTAAAAAATGTCGATGATCTGCAAGTCCGTTTTCTCGGCTCCGAGGGTGAATGGCACACAGAGTGGCCTGCAATGCTGGCAACAGGCAAAAAGACTCTCGGTCTACCTACCGCTGTCATATTAGAAATACAAACCCCGTCACTCGGGCAAATTCAGCGATTATTCCAGTTCAGTGAAATTGGTGAATGGCAAGATGCCGGTATTCAGGGACAGGCAAGTTCTTCCAATGCCGATGAGACGTCAAAAACTGAAAACAACGCGAAAGTTTTTGACGAGGACGAGGATGACTACGAAGACGATTACGAGGATGACTACGACTACGAAGACGATTACGACTACGAAGACGATTACGACTACGAAGACGATTACGAGGATGACTACGAAGACAATAGCCCTGGTGTTTACACAAATGAGTAATTCGGTAGCGAGCTTTCCCTAATGCGCAACAAGACCGCTAGTAACAAGAATTTATTGCCAACTCCGAATCAACGGGGCGTTGCGCTCATCACTATTATGCTGGTGGTCGCCATTGCTACCGTGATCGCCACTGAGCTGGTATCGCGTGTGCATTTTCACATTCAACGCGCCACTCACCAGCACGCCCAGGCCCAGGCCTATCAATTTGCATTGGGTGGTGAAGAACTGGTACGGCAAATTCTCCATCTGGACAATGAGGAAACCGATTACGACCACCTCAATGAAAAGTGGTCAAAACTCAAACCGCAGTATGAGTTTGACCAGGGCTTGCTGATTATTCAGGTACAGGATCTGCACGCCCGCCTTAACATTAACAATTTGATCAATACGGAAGGCAAACTCGATAAAGTCGCGTTCGAACAATTCCGCCGCTTGTTTAACCAACTATCGCTGAATGTTGCCCTGCTAAATACTCTGGTGGACTGGCTCGACCCCGATGCCACGCCGCTCGCGCTGAACAGTGAAGACAACGGCTACTTGGCGCTGGATCTCCCCTATCGCGCCGCCAATGCACGTTTGGTGCATTTATCGGAACTCACCCTGTTGCAAGGCTGGGATCACGCTACCGTGGCACAACTGGCCCCCTTTGTAACGGCATTGCCGGGGCCAACAAAAATTAACGTGAATACCGCCCCCGCAACAGTGTTGGCGACGTTAGCTAAAGATTTAACTGTACTGGCAGCGGAAAACCTGACCACATCGCGGAGCAGTGACGGCTTTGATTCTATTGATGGGTTTTTAACCCATAACAGTCTGGCTGGACTAGAGGTGAGCGCCAGTCAGGCCAGCGTTAACAGTGAGTATTTTGTCGTCTATGTCGAATCACAATTTGCGGGGCGTACCATCAAATTGCAAACGCTTTTACATCGCAATTCGGATGGGAAAATCCAGTTAATTTCACGTGACCGCAGCAGCCAGTACCTGTGGCCACAAATCGAACAAGACACAGAATCCAGTTAAGTGATTAGAGGCCTTCGCATAAACGGGATTTTTTTCTGGTAAGGCAAAAGAACAATTATGCAAAGGTCTCGACTAAACTAATTAAACGGGCAAACTAGCATGACATGCTTTTATAAAAACAATACTAGCCGGGGAACCGAATGACACACAGTCTCTTCATTCGCTTAACAGCAAACGCTGCCGATGACTCAGCTGTGCCGGTAGACTGGGCCCTGTTTAATAACGATGGCTCACGCACTGCCGGTGCCAGCAACGTGCCGCTAGCGGCACTTGAGGACAAGCTCAATACGGAGCAACCAGCGCAAATTTTTGTGCAGATACCCGGCCAGGAAGTGCTGCAAACCAGTCTGAATATTCCCGCAGCGCAAAAACGCCACTTGCAACGCACCTTGCCCTTTTTAGTGGAAGAACACATTGCCTCACCCATTGAGGAAATGCACCTCAGCACAGGCAGTCTGCAAGGTAACACCGCCTCGGTGTTTGGCATCAGCCATGTCCGTATGCAATTCTGGCAGGCGTTACTCAAACAACATGACATTCGCGCCGACGCCATGCTGCCCGATACGATGCTGGGCAACCTGACAGCAGGTCAATTAACAGTCGTTATTGATAATGACCGCGCCAGTTTCCATTATCCTGAACAGCCGCTCATTACCGCACCACTGAGCAACCTGTCCTTTATTGCCGACAGCTATTTAGCATCTCTTGAAGAACAGAGCCCTTCCTCAGCCACCTTGATATTAGCCAACAATCTCAGCGAAACAACGCGCGCCGCAGCGCAGGCACTCGCGACACAGCTCGATATTGAGGGACTGACAACTACCACCGAAACAACCGACAGCTGCTTTGAGTACCGCTGTGCTTCACTTTTGGATAGCACGAAAGTCAATCAAGTAGCCGAGCTGCCAAACCTGCAAAGCGCCAGCTATCAGGTCACTACCGACCGGCAACGACGCGACGCGCCGAATTGGCGTGCCATTGCCGCTGTGGTGGCGCTCTGCATCGGTCTCAAGCTGTTTTTTGATCTCGGTACCGGTCTCTATCTTGATTACCAGACCCGACAGGTCGAAAACCGGATCACCGCCCTTTATCAGGATCTGTTTCCGCAGGATAGAAAAATCATTAATGCCAAGGTTCAGATGCAAAACCATCTCAACGAACAGGGCAGCGGTTTAAATTCTGATGGTTTTATTGCACTTTTCTCACATTTGGCCAAAGCCCTGAAAGACACCCCGGACAGTCATCAGGCCCAGGTGCAACAACTACGCTATAACGATAAAACCCAAACTCTGTTGTTCGATATTCATGTGCAACAGATCGCACAACTTGAACAAATAAAACAGCTACTGGAAAGTAACAATATCAAGACAGCCATTTTATCGGCCAACGAAGAACAGCAATGGGTTAAAGGACGAGTTCGGCTGAGCCTTTAACTCCGGGCTCTTAAACCAGAATAAACCACTGAATACTAACGAGTTTTTGCGACACTATGACAACATCAAAAATCACCGAAATTAAACAACAGCTCGACGCAATGCCAGCTAAAGACCGGCGGGCGCTGTTGTTATTGACTCTGTTTCTGGCTGCAATAATCCTTATTTATGCGGTACTGCTACCGGCGCACCGCTACGCCAATGAAGCCTCCGAATTACACCAGCAACGTGCAGAAATTCTAGCCTGGATGCAAAGTAATGAAGCCGCAGCCCGCCAACTAAAAACTCAACCGGCAAAAAACACCAATCCAAGCGGGCAATCAATTCTCAGCCTGGCCACCCAGCAGGCGCAAAGTAACAATCTCAGTTTCAAGCGCTTTGAGCCCTTTGACGAAGGTGGTCTGCGGGTGTGGCTGGACAATGCGCCCTTCAACAACCTGCTGCAATGGCTAACCGCCTTACAACAGCAAAACGGCGTACTGATCAAACAGGTCAGTATCGATCGCGCCACGCAAGCGGGCCGCGTGAGTGCCAAGCTGGAGCTGGTCTTGCCATAGGGTTAACTGCTCGCTTTAACCACCAAGTGCTCTTAACCAAAGCTCCAGCGCACGGGTCGCCTTCACATCATCGCGGTTATAGGTAAGGATTTCCTGTTTGATCATCTCGCGTTCTGCTGAATGCTCACAGTTGAGATAATCCACATAGCGTACCACCGACCATTGCGAGCCTGACTCACTCAACTCCCACTGAAAGTTAACCAGGTCTTTGGCTTTGCAAACAGCCTTTAAACCGTAGCTTTTTAATGGCAACACCAGTGACTGTGTTAACACGTCGCGCATATCGAACAAAGGCGAGTCATCTCCCAACAACCATTGCACGCGTGCATCGTCCTGCATGTTGTAACGTTTCGCGTAGGTTTTAATTTGCGTAACCTCGTAATTGGCAAAATGCGCCAACACCAAGCGAGGGTAAGACTGCCGATAATTTTCAACTTTATCCAGAAACTCACACCAGGCGGCATAATCTCCAGCCTTATCACCATCGCTCCAGGTATAAGTAAAGTTCTCCGTGGTGTAAGGCGGCTCTAGCAGCCCCCACAGATACACCTCATTGCCCGTTACCGGTAATGGATTGGCCTCGACATCAAAATGTATCCAGGTACCCTCAGGCATTTCTATAGGCGACGTAATCTGAAGCTCACCGCTAAGATAAGCCTGTGCTTGCTGAATCAAGCGCTGTTTCTTTGCCGTGCCTTTAAAATAAGGCGCATCGCTAAGCTGCAGTGCATCAACCAAAGCCAGGGCTTCAATTGTGTTAATACCCTGCTTCTCCAGCCCAGGGACTGCACGAGGATCAAGTCCATACAGTAACGGCAGGTCGCCCTGTGCCTCGAAGTCAGGCACACAGTTATCGTGGTAAGGACATGCACCGCATTTGGAATAGCCATAATGAGCGGAGGGCGGCGATGTTTGTGCTAACAGACTGTGCATATCAGCCAGAAAAGCATCGGCCTTGATATCGCTTTTTTCACCAACCTCATCAATCTCACCACTGCCCAGATAAACCAACGCGGGCAATCCTGAAGCAAATAATTTGCGATACAACGCGAGCTGAATTTCCAGATCAGCGCGCCCCTTCATTGATAGCGCTAATTTGGCGTCGGCAATTTGATATTCACCCGTAGCGGTCAAAATCAGGAAATCCGGTTTACCGACCACGCCGTTTATGTCGTCAATAGCAACTGGCTGGAAAATGACCTGCACTTGCTGCGCCATCAGTTCCCGGGTGTGCTGAGCCGAATGCGCCTCAACAACGGCTCCCTGCTGAGCCAACAAGGCTTTAACCTGCAGCTCATGCACATCTCCGGCTTGCTGTATCAATAGCTCGAAGGCGTCTGCTTCGCCAGCAGCTTCAGGGGGGCGTTTATGGTCAAACCAGACACGCCGTCGGCAATGCTTCCATGCCTTGGCATCACCGGCGCTGATCAGTTTTTTCATTACGACAAAGACTCGAGTGGCATTCCATTCAGCAACTATGAGCTATCAGGAAAATATCGGGGCGCCGCTCAACCGCAGTCCAAACAGCAAGTAGCTGCAAATATTAAGCGGCTTGGGCAGAGCTTGCAAAGCTGATTTTTTCAGCCTCTCGTGTCACCGTGGCATTGCCTCTACCCTGCTCGATCTCTTGCAACACAGAGTCTGCGTTCGTGGTATTATCCATAGCCGTTTTTTTCAATGTCGGATCAATCTGGATCGAACGTTCGGCATATAAACTGTGCATTAGCTGAAAATGAGAATACTGGTTATTCTGCAAGGCGCGGGTCTGAGATGTTTCCAGATTAAACTCGGGGGCCGCTTGCTGAGAACGAACAAAACTTGCCTGCTCAGCCATCGAAGACTGGAGCGGTGACGGATGTAATGTCGCAGTTTGCTCCGCCTTTAATTCATAAAGCAGGCTTAACATCAGTGCAAACTGGGCACCGTTGGACTGCTGTACGGACTGGTTGAGCGGCAGCGTAATATTGGAACTGTTGGCCTGAAGTACTTCCGTTTGCATCGTGACAAAAGCCTGCTGAAAATTCTGACGTTGATGCCTTTATTATCGGTCAATCAGCAGTTTTCTTTAGACGACAAAGCAAATCTTTGGCAAGGCTTGCAATAACCATAGCCGCTGCCTCGTGTTTCCGACAATCACCTTGATGTTGGCGTCGGCACCGGCTACTTTCTGGATCGCTGACAGCTCCCGAACGCCGCTCCGCGGTTGGCGCTAATGGATATGAACAGCAGCAGTCTGGCCTACGCAGCTCATCGTATCGAACGTTACCAGCCTCAGATCTACCAGCAAAATATTCTGCGCCCTATTAGCGAGCACACAGCCGCAATAGATAAATTCGACTCCATCGCTATCAACTATTTGTTGTACTGCCTGCCCGGCAGGCAGCCCTCAAAAGCAGTTGTTTTCAAACATCTAAAAACCCTGATGAAACCTGGTGCCACTTTATTTGACGCGACGATCTTACTGGGAAGCGCCCCAAGAAGAGGCACTGCTCAACAGCTCATGAAGCTGAATAACCGTAAGGGGATTTTCTCAAATCAACACGATTACCTGAAAGATTTGGAAACCGGGATTAATCAATATTTTGAATCTGCCCGTATTGAAATGCGCGGTTGCGTAGCTCTTTTTTCGGCACAATGCCCAACCAAAAAATAACCGCACCTACCGTTTTTATATATCAGGTCTATACTTATAGGGTCTACCTGCTTGTAAAGATAGGAGTCGGAGTGGGCGCCAATCAGAAAACGGTTTCTGCCCCATGTTAAACATGACCACTGATAAAGCCATACCCGCCAAGCCTGAACGCCGTAAATTCATGCGTCACAATGAAGGCACCCTACAGCTGTGTCTTCGTCGCAAAGGGCTTATGCACTCATTCAATAAAAGAGAACCAGTGGAATGGTTGAATTTCAACGAATTCGGACTTGCCTTCTCCTGCGCCACCCACTTTGACATTAACGAAACCATTCTAATTGATCTTAAAACCCCCTTCTCTACCCTGCACGATGTGGTGGCCATCATTCACAACGCTCGTAAGAAAGCAGGGGAATATCGCTACGGTGTACAATTCTATTTTGGCGCCAACAGCTATATGAGCTCATCGGAAATCCGCGAAAAATTGTCCGCCATTGAGCAACTGCTAATTTAAACAGCTTGTACAATGTAACCCGCTCAGCTCAATAAATATGGCTATGTTAATAGCGCTCTAATTAGCCTAGAATTAGGGCGTTTTTTCATTCTAAAATCAATTCTATGTCGTCAGATCAACAGCTCTCTTCAGAAAACCCTAGCCAACAAATGGCCAGTCCAGGTTTAGCCCGTCGCTTAGCCGCGTTGCTTTACGATACACTGCAGGTTATCGCGGTATTAATGCTTGTTAGCTTACCCTTTGTGTTGTTGGAACTCGGCCAAGGTCCTTTCTACCAATCAGCCTTACTACTAACGACTTTCGCTTTTTTTGCAAAGTTCTGGCGTCACGGCGGCCAGACACTGGGTATGAAATCCTGGGACATCCGAATTATCAGCAGTAATGGTCAGCCCATTACACTCATGCAGTGCTTACTACGATTTATGACCGCGATTCCATCGTTACTATTTTTTGGGCTGGGTTATTTCTGGATGCTGATCGACAAGGACAAACTGACGTGGGCCGACCGCTATTCTGACACCCGTCTAATCATGACGCCTAAACGGGATAAGCTTTTTAAGAAAAAGAAAGATTAGAAAGACCTGATTTAAGCTCTAAAAAACTCATCACGCGCTAAAAAATATTTATGCGTTTTCAAATGCAGAGCCATATTTCTAAACATCAGATCATTTACATTTTAGCGTCCGCTCTTCTGAAGCATCATTGAGATGCATCAAAAAAGCGTTATGTAAATAACGACAAATAAGAACCATTTATCGCCAACACCGCACATCAAGCCGCTCGTTTAAGCAGCCACGCGGCTGCCACGGCAAATACACCTATTGGCAACAGACTGGAAAACACGGGCTCAAAACCAAATACAATACTGGCTGGCCCTAGCAGATCCTCGGTATATTTAAACAACAACCCTAATACCACACCGGAAAACACGCGATAACCCATAGTCACCGAGCGTAGCGGCCCAAAAATACACGACAGCGCCACTAGCACCATCACCACCGTCGCCAGCGGTTGTAGTAATTTCTTCCAAAACGCTAACCGGTACTTTTTAGCATCAAGCCCCTGTTCTTTCAGGTAGTTGGTATAAGTATGCAATCCCAAAATAGGCAAATCTTCCGGCTCAACCACCATGACATTTAAAACTTTTGGTGTCAGTTCAGTATCCCAACGTAACGTGTGATGCTCAGCCACCTTAACTTCACTCTCACCAATTTCACTAACCTCAACATTCTGAAGTACCCAGTGATCGCCCTGAAAAATTGCTCGCTTTGCAAACCGGCTAGCACGCAGCTGGTGATTTTCAAACTCATACTGGGTGACACCATATAACACACCACCAGGCAGCACTGCGGTAAAATGCATATAGCTGTCGCCTTCGCGGTGCCAATGCCCTGACGTGGTCAGCGCCTGCCCACCACTTTCAGCCAATGCCCGCCGACTTTGCGCATAATTTTCCAAATGAGGCACCACAAATTCGCCCACTAGCAATGCGGCACACACAAATAATAATGCGGGTTTAATCGCGGCCCAGCTAATACGCGCTAATGACAGACCCACCGCACGCATTACCGTTAACTCACTATTATTGGCCAGACTTCCCAGACCAATCAAGCAGCCAATCAGCACCGACAGGGAAGTAAATTCATAACAGCGTTTGGGGATAGTCAGCAAGACATAGGTAAACGCTTCAAATGAGCCGTAGTCAGCGTGTAAGTTTTGCAATTCATCAATTATGGTGAAGATAACATCAAGCCCCACCACTGCCGTCAAAACCAGCAGAATGGATAAACTGACAACCTTAGCAATGTAGCGATCAAGGTGACCCATGTATTAGTTCCAAATACCTACTTGTGATACCAGGGCAGTTTATGGTGCAAATTAGCCAGCAGGGCCAATCCGATACCGAGAAATAACAGGTGTATCCACCATAATCCAAGCCATGTCGGAATTTTTTCATCTCCCACCGCAGAACGCGCCACCGACAACAGCATGACATACCCCAAGTAAAGAAAAATAGAGGGTAACAAACGCATATAACGACCCTGCCGAGGGTTCACTCGACTCAAAGGCACGGCAATTAGAGCAATAATCGGTACTAATAGTGGCAAGGAAATACGCCATTGAAGCTGCGCAATATCCTCTGGACTAGAGGATTCAAACAGCTCAAGCGTCGGTTTCATTTCACTATTCAGGCTTCGTACAATAGGCTCAGGAGTGGGCAGTTTGATGGCATACTTATCATAGCTGGTGACGCGGTAATCCGCGGTACCGGGCTCACCATCGTAACGATAGCCATTCTCCATTACCAGAAAGTGACTTCCCGTATTTTCATCAACATGCTGATAGCCAGACTCAGCTGCCAACAACACCAAATCCGTTTCACCGGATGCTTTACGCTCTGGCTGTGAGATAAACACGTTATGCATCCGTCGAGAGCCATCACTTAATGACTCGGTATAAGCGACCTGACCTGATTTACCCAGCAATTGAAAACGGCCCGGCGTTAACAAATCAAACTCCGTACGGTTACGCTGTTCATCATACAAAGTCTGCGCCGCACGCTCGCCACGAGGGCTAAAATCGAGGCTCAAAAAGGCAACCGCAACAGTCACAATCGATGCCGGAATCAACGTAATCACAACTAAACGTCGCATACTCATACCGCAGGCAGACAACACAGTCATCTCACTGTCCAGATAAAGTCGCCCATAGGCCATTAAAATACCGAGGAAAAATCCAAGCGGTAGAATCAGCTCCAGAAAACCAGGCAAACGATAGGCCATCACACCGAGCAGCATATCGGCCGGGAAGCCTTTGGCAGCCGCTTCTGCCAGGTATTTAATTAAACGCCCACTCATCACAACCAACAACAAGACGGAGGTAACCGCGAGCATGGTGACAATTACCTGTTTGGCGAGATATCGAAATATAATCAAAGGCGCGTCGCTACGGAAGTGAAGAGTAATAAAAAGCTAATTATCATCAATGATAAGTCCAACATTCTATAACGCTTCTTTTCAGATTGATAACTGGTAATCGCTAATTTTTTACGTACACTCGGCTTTTTCAGCAGCTTGTTAACCAGAGACTATTCATTAGAGGAAAGCATGGAATATAAAATCAAATCTGGCAGCCCGGAAAAACAAACCACCGCCTGCCTCGTCGTTTCCGTTAGCGGCAACAAGCTTTCCTCATCAGCCCTGCAGCTGGATGTTGCCTGCGATGGCTATATCAGTAAATTGGTAAAACGTGGTGATCTAGCACGCCAGCCGGGGAAAACCCTGCTGTTACACGATTTGCCTAACATCAAAGCGCAGCGCGTCTTGCTGGTCCATTGCGGCAAAGATCGCAGTATCAGCAGCATTAAATACACTAGCCTGCTAAAAAGCTGCCTTAACGTCATTAAAGGCTGCGGCGCCAAAGATGCGTTACTCTACCTTGATGAAGTTAACTGTGAAAAACGTTCGCTAGCCTGGAAGGTACGCCACTGCGTCGAGATCACTGAAGACAGCAACTACCGTTTTACCGAATTGAAAAGCTCACCAAGTACACCACCAAAACTAACACGCATTCAATTTGGTCTCGCCGACCGCACCAATGCCATCGAAATAGAGCAAGCCATTGCTCAAGGTCATGCGATTGGCAAAGGCAAACAACTGGCTAAAACACTGGGCGATCTGCCTGGCAACATCTGTACCCCAAGCTACCTAGCCGAACAGGCTCAGCAATTCGATAAAGCCTACAAGGCCGTCAGCACCAGCATTCTTGAAGAAAAACAGATGGAAAAGCTGGGCATGGGCTCACTGCTGTCGGTTTCAGCGGGTAGCGTCGAGCCAGCCAAATTGATTGTCATGAACTACAAAGGTGGCAAAAAAGACGATGCTCCCCAGGTACTGGTGGGCAAAGGTATTACTTTCGATACCGGCGGCATCAGCCTCAAGCCTGGTGCAGGCATGGACGAGATGAAATACGATATGTGTGGTGCTGCCAGCGTCTTTGGTTCGCTGTTGGCCGCTGCTGAACTGAATCTACCTATTAACGTTGTTGGTATCATCGCTGCCGCAGAAAATATGCCCAACGGTGAAGCAACTAAACCTGGAGATATTGTCACCAGCCTATCAGGAAAAACCATTGAGGTTTTGAACACCGACGCTGAAGGGCGTTTGGTATTGTGTGACGCACTAACCTACGCGGAAATGTTTAACCCAGCCGCAGTTATCGACATCGCCACCCTTACCGGCGCCTGTATCATTGCGCTAGGACACCACACCAGTGCGGTATTCAGTAATCAGAATGGTTTGGCACAACAGCTTATCAAGGCCGGTGAAAGTAGTGCCGACGCGGCATGGCAACTGCCTATTGGCGAGCAGTATCAAGAACAGCTGAAAAGTAACTTTGCCGACATCGCTAACATCGGCGGACGCCCGGCGGGCAGCATTACCGCCGCTTGCTTCCTGTCACGCTTTACCGAAGGGCAACGCTGGGCGCATCTGGATATCGCCGGTACTGCCTGGACATCTGGCAGTAATAAAGGCGCAACCGGACGTCCTGTGCCTCTGCTGACTCAGTATCTGCTGGACCGAGCAGCTGAGCAACGTTAAGGGCTTACCGTGACACAAGTAGATTTTTACATTCTAGCCGACAACGAACCCAAAGCCCGCCTGGAGTTCGCCTGTCGGCTGGTGGAAAAAGTCTACAAGCAAGACCATCATATTTACATTCATACCGACAGCGAAGCCACCAGCAAAGAAATTGACCTGCTACTGTGGACCTTCAAGGTGGAAAGCTTTATTCCTCATCACCTGCTATCGGATGAATCTGCTCCAGCCCCTGTTGCCATCGGTCATGGTGACAACACTGGCAAGGGCTGCGGCGATCACCACGACGTACTGATCAATCTGTGTGAAGAAATCCCCGATTTCTTCAGTCGCTTTGAGCGCTGCGTGGAAATTGTTATTCAGCAGCCCGAGGTGCTGGAAAGCACTCGCAAACACTTTGGCTTTTATCGCGAACGCGGCTACCCATTGAACACACACGACCTACGCAAACCAACAAAATAACCCCTCGCGAGCGTCTACCGTCCAAGCCCCTCACACTGTATAATTCTCACCCTTTGAGCCTCCCATAATTTTGCTGGGTAGAAAGCTCACTCAATGACCTGCGCAGAGAATATCCAGTGACTACAAATTCCGAAAACATTTCCGAGACCAATTCAGCGACTCTAGGAAAAACCTACCAGCCTCAACAGATCGAAACAAACTGGTACCAGACGTGGGAAAACCAGGGTTATTTCAAGCCCTCCGGTGAAGGCGAAGCCTATTCCATCATGATCCCACCGCCCAACGTCACGGGTAGTCTGCACATGGGACATGGCTTCCAGGAAGCTATCATGGATGGCCTGGTGCGTTACAACCGCATGAAGGGCTGTAACACGCTGTGGCAAGTGGGCACCGATCACGCCGGTATCGCCACGCAAATGGTGGTTGAACGTCAGCTTGAAGCCAAGGGCGTTTCACGTCACGACTTGGGGCGCGATAAATTTATCGACAAGGTATGGGAATGGAAGGTCGAGTCCGGCGGCAAAATCACTCAACAGTTACGACGTCTGGGCGCGTCACCTGACTGGTCACGCGAACGCTTCACCATGGACGACGGCTTCTACAAAGCCGTGCAAGAAGTGTTTATCAAGCTTCACAAGGAAGGCCTGATTTATCGCGGCAAACGCCTGGTTAACTGGGACCCTAAATTACACACCGCTATTTCTGATCTGGAAGTAATTTCCGAAGAAGAAAACGGCTTTATGTGGCATTTCAAATATCCTCTGACCGATGGCTCCGGCCACCTGATCGTTGCCACAACCCGTCCTGAAACCATGCTAGGTGACTCCGCCGTTGCCGTTAACCCAGATGACGAACGCTACAAACACCTGATCGGCAAGACCATCACTCTGCCGCTGGCTAACCGTGAAATCACTATTATTGCCGATGATTACGTGGATCAGGATTTTGGTACCGGTTGTGTAAAAATCACCCCAGCTCATGATTTTAATGACTACGAGATGGGCAAACGTCACAACCTGGAAATCATCAATATTCTTGATGACGACGCCAACCTGAACAACACCGTGCCAGAGCAGTACCGTGGCATGGAGCGTTTTGCGGCACGTAAACAAATCGTTGCTGACCTCGACGCCCTAGGCCTGCTGGATAAAATCGACGACCACAAACTCAAGGTGCCGCGTGGTGACCGCAGTGGCGTAGTGATCGAACCTTACATGACCAACCAGTGGTACGTCAGCACACAGCCGCTGGCCGACAAAGCGATTAAAGCCGTTGAAGATGGCGACATTAACTTTGTGCCAAAACAGTGGGAAAACACCTACTTTGCCTGGATGCGCGACATCCAGGATTGGTGTATTTCACGCCAACTGTGGTGGGGCCACCGCATTCCCGCCTGGTACGATGACGAAGGCAACGTATACGTAGGTCGCTCTGAAGCCGACGTACGCGTAGAAAACAACATTGCTGCCGATGTCGCCCTAAAACAGGACGAAGATGTACTGGATACCTGGTTCTCATCAGGCCTGTGGACCTTCGGCACACTGGGCTGGCCAGAAATCACTGAAGAATTAAAAACCTTCCACCCGTCTAATGTGCTGGTCACCGGTTTTGACATTATCTTCTTCTGGGTTGCACGCATGATCATGCTAACCCTGCATTTTATGGACGATGTGCCCTTCAAAACCGTTTATGTACACGGCCTGGTACGCGATAGCCAAGGCCAGAAGATGTCCAAATCCAAGGGCAACGTACTCGACCCAATTGATTTGATTGACGGTATTGATCTGGAATCACTGGTCACTAAGCGCACCGCTGGCATGATGCAGCCACAGCTACAGAAAAAGATTGAAAAGATGACCCGCAAGGAGTTTCCGGAAGGCATTGAATCCTACGGTACCGACGCACTGCGCTACACCTATTACTCACTGGCTTCTAATGGCCGTGACATTAATTTTGATGTCGGCCGTATCGAAGGCTACCGCAACTTCTGTAATAAAATCTGGAATGCGGCGCGCTACGTGCTGATGAACACAGAGGACCAGGATTGCGGCCAGGACGGCTCCAGCGATTATGAACTGCTATTGGCTGATCGCTGGATCACATCACGTCTACAAGAAGTCAAACAAGCGGTTGCCGATGGCATCGAAAACTATCGTTTCGACCTTGCCTCTCAAGCGCTGTACAGCTTCGTTAAAAATGAATACTGCGATTGGTATCTGGAACTATCCAAGCCAGTATTGTGGGACGACAACGCCCCCGCCGCACAGAAGAAAGGCACGCGCCGCACGCTGATTCGTGTACTGGAAGAGATTTTACGTATCGCGCATCCAATGATGCCGTTCATCACTGAAGAAATCTGGCAACGTGTAAAAACACTGGCCGGTCAAGAGGGCGACACCGTGATGTTGCAAGCCTACCCTCAGGCTGACAGTGCATTAGTTGATACTCAAGCAGTCGCGGATATTGAATGGCTTCAGGGTATTATTCTGGCGCTGCGTAATGTGCGCGGAGAGATGAACATCTCACCAGCCAAACCGATCAATGCGCTACTGAAAAATGCCACCGCTGAAGACGTAACTCGACTTGAGGCCAACCGTCCATTCCTGGCAAAACTGGCCAAGCTGGAAACCATTGAAGTATTGGCAGAGGGTTCAGAAGCCCCAATGAGCGCCATTCAACTGGTCGGCGACCTGGAAGTGCTGGTACCTATGTTAGGCTTAATTGACGTGAATGCAGAGATTGCGCGTCTAACTAAGGAAGCAGAGAAGCTCAACAAGGAGCTAACCAGTGTCACCAACAAACTCAACAATGCCAACTTTGTCGATAAAGCGCCTGCCGTCGTGGTTGAAAAAGAGAAAGCCCGTCAGGCCGACTTGCAAATAGCGCATGCCAAATTGCAGCAACAATTAGAAGAAATGCAGGCTATGGCATAAAATTATTGCTTTTATTCTCACTAAAATCGGGCCGTCTATCTGACGAGATGGCCCGCTACAAAGGCGTTCACCCCCCTTAAAACGTTTTTATTGTCAATTCAGCTTGTGTAGATATAATGTGCTCTGACCCTTATAGCTTAAAAATATACCGTAGAGTGTATTTGCCATAAGGATTGCTTAATAACAAAAACAAAAATCAAAGTAACTCTCTGGGGGATTATCGGCATGTCAGCACGTGAAACAGGCACAGTGAAGTGGTTCAACAACGCCAAAGGGTATGGTTTTATTGAACACCACGATGGTCAAGATGTCTTTGTTCATTATCGCGCCATTCGCGGTGAGGGTTATCGCAAGTTAAATGATGGCCAAGAGGTTGAATACAGTGTTATCGAAGGTCAAAAAGGCCTACAAGCAGAAGACGTTACCCCTCTCTAGGGTACCCTAACGTCAGCAGAACCAAATCATCCGAAGTCGGTGTATAATCAAGCAAACCAACCGGCCAATTATTAGGAGTTGTTGTGGATTTATTAAGTAGCCCCTGGTTTATCGCCTTACTCACCTTCTTTATTGGCATCGGCGCCGGTATTTATATCCACCGATCAAAATATTCTGATAACAGTCAATCTGACAAACTAAAAGATGAGATGCAGTCACTGGAAGAAGAGTTTAACCAGTACAAAGACTCTGTTTCTGAGCATTTCAACAAGACCTCAACACTGGTAAACGACCTTACTGAAAACTATGTAAAGGTCTACAAACATCTGTCTGATGGTTCACAGTCCTTAACCAACACAGATCAGATATCATTAAAGCTTGGGCAAGATGAGCAGCAGCTGGTGTCCGTCATCAATGGCATAGAAGAATCCGGCAACGAGTCCCAACTCAGTGACGACATGGCCGCGCCTAGAGATTACGCACCAAAACCTGACGCCGCCGATGCCGAAGGTACACTGTCAGAAGCCTTTAGCATTAAAACTGACAAACATGAGGTTGAAGAAACACTGGAAACTGCTGAGCAAAAACCTGCTTAGCAGTTAACTACTCAATAGCCTGCTAAACCGGATTATCGATATCAATAAACTCGTGCTCGATATCGAGCTGTGTTGACAGATAATCACCCAGTGCCTGCACACCATAACGCTCCGTCGCATGATGTCCCGCAGCATAAAAATGAAGTCCAAGCTCACGTGCTGAATGCACGGTAGGCTCCGACACCTCACCCGTTAGATAGGCATCCGCCCGCATTTCAGCCGCCTGACCAATCATGTTCTGTGCCGCACCACTACACCAGGCTACACGCTGAATCAAACGCTTGGAGCCATCAATATGCAATGGCTTTCGCCCTAGTTTAGTTTCGATATGAGCCGAAAAATCATCACCCGACATCGGCTCAGTCAGACATCCCACCAGCCCAATGCTACGCTCGTTATCAGGCTCCATACCCTGCTCAACATTCAGCCCTAACAGCTCAGCCAGACGCGCATTATTGCCCAGTTCAGGATGAGCATCGAGCGGCAAATGATAGGCAATCAAACTAATGTCATTCTCCAGCAGTGCTTTTAAACGCGCTTTCTTCATGCCCACTACTCGCGGATCTTCTCCTTTCCAAAAATAGCCGTGATGCACCAATATAGCCTGAGCGCCGCGTTCGATCGCAGCGTCAACAAGAGCTTGACTGGCCGTCACTCCACTGACAACTTTGGTAACCTGCCCTGCGCCATCTACCTGCAGACCGTTTGGGCAATAATCCCGAAAACGTTCTGGCTCGAGTATTTTTTCACATAACTTAATAATTTCGGTCAACTGAGCTGCCATATAACCTGTTCCTTTGATTTTCAGCCGGCATCATTTACATACTTTCATCTCGTGCGATAATAGCACTTTCCTGGCAGGCTCAGAATGAATATACACTAGAGTTTCCAGCACAAAACCAAAACATAATGTCTTTTTTACCAGCTAAAATCGGACTCGGAAACACCTATGAAACTGTTGCTCCGCCTTGTCATCTTGCCAGCGATCACCGGTATCATTATCGCGGCGGGAATACTGTATTTTTTCCCATCACAATTACAACAAGCCTCATCCGGGCAGTCACTCAGCCAACAAAGCGGCCCTGTTTCTTATGCTGACGCGGTCAGCAAAGCCGCTCCCGGCGTGGTCAATATTTATACCACCAAAATTATTCAACAACGTACACACCCGCTTTTTAATGACCCTTTTTTCCGTCAGTTCTTTGGCCAACGCAATGAACCTAAACGTCAACGTATGCAATCCAGCCTCGGCTCTGGCGTCATTATCAGCAGCGACGGCTATCTGCTGACCAATAACCACGTGATAGCCAATTCAGATGAAATTATTGTCGCCCTTAAAGACGGTCGTGAAAGTTATGCGCGAGTGGTTGGCACCGATCCAGAAACAGATTTGGCAGTATTAAAAATAGATATCGAAAACCTGCCTACTATCACCCTCGCCTCCTCCGATACTATTAACATCGGCGATGTGGTGCTCGCTATAGGCAACCCCTTTGGTGTAGGACAAACCGTCACCATGGGTATCGTCAGCGCAACAGGCCGTAATCAGCTGGGGCTGACAACCTTTGAGGACTTTATCCAGACCGATGCCGCTATTAACCCCGGCAACTCCGGCGGCGCGTTAATCAATGCCTATGGCAACCTTATCGGCATCAACACCGCCATCTTCTCAAAATCCGGCGGCTCACAGGGCATTGGTTTTGCCATACCCTCTGTGCTAGCTAATAAGATTATGGAAGAGATCGTACAACACGGTAGTGTGACACGTGGCTGGCTCGGAATTGAGACCCAATCGCTAACAGTAGATCTAGCGAAATCTCTGGGTTTGAATGAAGTAAAAGGGCTTGTTGTTGCCGGTGTTTACCAGCAGGGCCCCGCAGATAAGGCTGGCATTAAGCCCGGTGATATTCTGTTGGAAGTGGACGGCGATCCGGTTATCAGTGACCTACAGGCAATGGGCAAGATAACTCAAACAAAGCCAGGTAACAGTATTGATATCACTGTCTTACGTGATGGGAAAGAGGAAACCATTAACGCCACTGTTGGCAAACGAGAGGTCCAGCAGCGCTAACGGGTCAAAAAACACCAAAATCAGCTTACAATACCTTCATCAGCTCTTTCAGGAAGGCCTGGTTTTCAGCCGCAGAGCCAACCGTCACGCGCAGGCAATCCGTCAACAGGGGGTGTGCACCATCAAGGCAACGAATTAAAATACCGTGCTCGCGTAACGCATTAAACACAGTGCGCGCATTGCCCGGTCGGGTTCGAAACAGAATAAAGTTGGCTTCACTTTCCCATACCGTTAATTCATCAATCGCCGTTAAACCGCTATACAAACTAGCACGCTCCTGACGAATCAACGCTGTCTGCTGACGTAGCACTTCATAGTGCTGCAAAGCAAACTCAGCACTGGCTTGCGTCAACACACCTATATTGTAAGGTAAGCGGATTTTTTCCAGCTCGGCAATCCAGCGGGGATCACCCACTACCAAACCCAATCGTAAGCCAGCCAAACCCGCTTTCGATAAGGTACGCATCACCAGCACATTGTTATAGTCCTGCAATAACGGTAGATAATCCGCATCGGTGAAAGGCGTATAGGCCTCATCAATCACCACCAAACCTGGTGCTGCTTCAATAACCTGACGCACTTTATCTTCACCAAACAAGTTACCCGTCGGGTTATTGGGTTGCGCCAGAAAAATTAGCGCTGGCTGTTGCTGCTCAATCTGAGCCAGCAGTTCAGGCATATCCAGGTCAAAATCAGCGGTTAGTGCCACCGCTTGATAGCTTAATTCAGTCACCTGAGTGATTTGCCGATACATGGCAAAACCGGGTTCAACCGTGAGCAGTGTTTTACCTGGCGCAGAAACCAGCAACGCTAACAACTGAATCAACTCATCCGAGCCATTACCCAGCACAATGTCCTGATTGGCCGGAATCCGCATCACTTCTCGAAGTTTTTGTTTTACCTGATCCGCACCGGGATCAGGATAACGGTTTAGATGAACGCTACGTAATGTTTCTACCCAACTTTCAACAATGGCTTCGTCCCAGTCATACGGATTTTCCATCGCATCAAGCTTGATCATGCCCTGCGCATCAGCTACATGGTAGGCCGACATATTGCGAATTTCAGGTTTAATCCACTGTTCAATCAGTTGGCCCAGCGAGTCATTAGCGGTGGCAGTCATAATAGTGAGCGTCTTTAAAAGAGGGTTATTTGAGCTGGCGAAGCAAGAAACCTCGCCAGCTTAAAACTTAAGATTTGATGCGGTATTCGGCAGAACGTGCGTGCGCTTGCAGGCCTTCACCGTGAGCTAGTTCAGAGGCTATCTTGCCCAGTTCTGAGGCACCATCAGCTGAACACATAATCAACGAGGAACGCTTCTGGAAATCATAGACACCCAGTGGCGAAGAAAAACGTGCGGTACCAGACGTTGGCAATACGTGGTTAGGTCCGGCGCAATAATCACCTAATGCTTCGGCGGTATAACGCCCCATAAAAATGGCGCCAGCGTGCAGAATTTCAGGCAACAACGCCTGCGGATCATCTATCGATAACTCAAGGTGTTCAGGCGCAATATGGTTAGCGATTTTAGCCGCTTCCGACAAGGAGCCAACTTCAATCAACAGTCCACGATTTCGTAAAGATGTAGCAATAATCTCAGCGCGAGGCATTTCTGGTAATAGACGATCAATACTTTCGCTCACTTTATCCAGAAAAGCGGCATCGGTCGAAATCAGAATCGATTGGGCATCTTCATCGTGTTCCGCCTGGGAAAACAAATCCATGGCAATCCAGTCAGGATCAGTCTTGCCATCACAAACCACCAGAATTTCCGATGGCCCGGCAATCATGTCAATGCCAACTACGCCATACACATTTTTCTTGGCTGTAGCCACGTAGATATTGCCAGGGCCAACAATGATATCGACCTTGGGTACTCGTTGGGTGCCGTAAGCCAGGGCCGCAACAGCCTGCGCACCACCCACAGTAAAGACCATATCAACGCCAGCAATTGCTGCGGCGGCTAATACCAGGTCATTCACTTCACCATCCGGGGTTGGCACTACCATCACAATTTCTTTAACACCAGCCACTTTAGCTGGCAGCACATTCATCAACACTGTTGAAGGATAAGCGGCTTTACCACCAGGAACGTAAACACCAACACGTTGCATTGGGGTGATTTTTTGCCCCAACACTGTGCCATCAGCCTCTTCATACTGCCAGGATTCCTGGCTTTGACGCTGGTGATAACGGGTAATACGCTCTGCGGCACTTTCCAGCGCCTGTAATTGCTCAGGACTGACACGCTGCAGCGCTTCTTGAAGACGAGCAGGCTCTAATCGCAGCGCATCCGGGTTATCAATTTCCACTCTGTCAAAACGTTGTGTGTATTCAAGCAACGCTTCATCACCACGCGTTTTCACTTCGTGCAGTACCTCATCAACAATATCTTTCACTTGTTGATCGGATACTTCATCCCATGCCAATAATTTATCCAGTTGCGGGTAAAAGTCCGCTTGCTGGGTATTAAGTCGTTTAATCGCAGAGCTTGTCATAACAGTTTTCTACTAGTTGAATCCAATTACTTAAAAAAATCAGCGTTAAGAGCTAGCCTTATCAACCGCAGCGGCGAGACGTTCAATGAGCGGCTGAATAGTCGCATGTTTCATCTTCATGGCAGCCTTGGCTACCACCAAACGAGAACTGATGGGCGCGATCATTTCTTTAGGTTCCAAACCATTCGCCTTAAGGGTATTGCCGGTATCAACAATATCAACGATACGATCAGCCAGATTCAGGATAGGTGCTAGTTCCATGCCACCATAAAGCTTGATGATATCCACCTGAATACCACGCTCGGCATAATAGCGCTTGGCGATATTAGTAAATTTAGTGGCCACCTTTAAACGCCCTTTGGGCTCAGGTACACCGACCAGACCAGCCGTCATCAAACGGCAGCAGGCGATATTCAAATCCAGCGGTTCGTACAAATCTTCATCGCCGTACTCCATCAACACGTCTTTGCCGGAGATACCCATATCTGCGGCGCCGTGTGCCACATAAGTCGGCACATCGGTAGCTCGAATCACCACAACCTGGACGTTTTCATGGTTGGTCGGGAAGATTAATTTACGGCTAACGCGCACGTCTTCCAGCGGCTCAATACCAGCGGCCTTCAACAAAGGAAGCGTATCATCCAAAATTCGCCCTTTGGAGAGCGCTATTGTTAATTTATGTTCCATGATCTATTCAAAAATCCAATCAGTTGAGAGGGCCTAGTCAGGGACACGGCGAATTTTTGCACCGAGCAACTGCAGCTTTTCTTCAATACACTCATAGCCACGATCAATATGGTAAATACGTTCAATCGTGGTATCACCGTCGGCAACCAAACCAGCAATTACCAAACTTGCGGAGGCACGTAAATCAGTTGCCATGACGGGGGCACCTTTAAGCCTTTCAACGCCTGTAACAATTGCCGTATTACCTTCCAGGCTTGCTTTAGCGCCCATACGAATTATTTCATGTACATGCATGAAACGATTCTCGAACACTGTTTCTGTCACTGTCGAAGTACCTTCAGCGACTGCATTCAACACCAGAAACTGCGCCTGCATATCCGTTGGAAAAGCAGGGTACGGTGCTGTATGCACACTCACCGCCTTTGGTTTTCGGCCCTTCATATCCAGTTCAATCCAGTCATCGCCAGTGGTGACTTCTGCGCCGGTTTCACGCAACTTAGCCAGCACAGCTTCCAACACTTCAGGGCAGGTATCCTTAACACGCACACGACCACGCGTTGCCGCCGCCGCCGCCAGATAAGTACCAGTCTCGATACGATCCGGCAGTACGGAATAATAGCCACCGTGTAATTTTTTAACGCCCTGAATGGTGATGGTATCGGTACCATGGCCCTTAATATCAGCGCCCATGGTAATAAGACATTCAGCCAAATCTACCACTTCAGGTTCACGGGCGGCATTTTCAAGCAC
>Ga0105356_10000668_pt1 | contig 32925 bp, 51 predicted proteins | sample GOMGulsemesocosm_3_FD_83502 | JGI IMG/M metagenome (GOLD analysis project Ga0105356, IMG submission 83502) | Methane-oxidizing microbial communities from mesocosms in the Gulf of Mexico - GOM9D Gulf of Mexico | ecosystem: Environmental > Aquatic > Marine > Cold seeps | place: Gulf of Mexico...
AAAAAGAAACAAAAAAAAGAAGAACATAAGATCTTCTTTAAAAATAATTAATGATTAGCAATTTCCCAGTCATTAATTTTATGCTTAAATATCATGCCTCTTGGAGCTGATAACGCTAATTCATCTAGTGTGTCATCAAACCAAACCCCATCCAAAGATGGATGATATTTCTGAACATAAAGACCAAAAAGATGATCCTTGTAAATCATATGGTTTGTTTTGACAGAAATTGCGTCTTTGAGTAAGTCAGTAGGCACAAATCCTCTCACTTCACTTAATGACGCTAAATCTTCATCACCGTTTGATTTTACTTCTGCTACAGCTTCATCACGAGACAAATAATCACGATAATACTCTTCTTCATTTTCATCATATCCAGTAACTCGATATAGCGTAGATTCAAAAATGTAGCTGTTCGATAGTCCCCACTTTATAAGCTTATCATCACCAAACGCGTAATAATCTGCAAATGATCCTGTAGAGTTAGCTAGTTCCTGTGTTTTACCACTGAGTCGAGCGATACGCTGCCACTCGTTTGGATACATAGAAACACTTAGTCCATCGCCTTCATAAGAGAATTCTCCCTTATCACCCACATCCATTGTTCCAACATGAAACACTGTATTAAAATTTAAAACCTTCATAAGGCCTCCTCAATTAGTTGTACTCTCACCACTTAATAAGCACAGAGCTAGATAAGCCAATACCAGTTAAGTTAGTCACCTAGGTCGTATCCTATTTATCGTCGAGACTTCCGTGCATTCGCACACAACTTACTAAACTAGGATATAACCATGAAAGCATTTGAATTAGCATTAATATTTGTACGTAACTTTTCAATAGAAGCTGTCCAATCACTATTTTGTGATGACACTAACCTTCACTGTGAAGTTGAACAAAAAATAAGATATTTAAGCGATAATGAAGGCACTGGATATGATACATATATTAATACCCTTCGCAGTTGCACATTTCTTGAAGCCGGAGAGTTTTTTACAGACTTCTTTGACGATGATTTTATTTTCAACAATGCCATTTTTGAATTAATGAAAAGTGATCCAGAGATTATTGATAACTTCAGAAATGATTTTATCATTCAAAATGATCTAAGCCTTAAGCAGTACGAAGAATTGGTAAATCCCGATACTTTTACTGCTTGCACCAATCACAGCATCAATGGGTTTTCTGAAGAATGCATGACAGAAGGTGCATTAATTTCGTCCTATGACGGAGTGTCAGATGAAGATGAGAATAAAGATAATTACGAACTATTTGGTTTTAATTATTTAAACTGTGTCAAAAGTATAGGCAATAAAGGTTCAGAAACTACGTTTCATAGCGTTAGTAGCCCTATGACTAATTCTTTACCTAAAATACCTTGTGCGTTTGACGATATTTTAAACAAATATCAAGAACAAGAAAACTCAATGTGTGAGTATATTTTTTCACACACCTTCAGAGATAACATGGAATATGGCGATGTAATGGTCGCTTTAGACCATATCTATGACTGGGATGCTGAAGACACTATGCCTAAATCTCACGATTGGGGCGCTGTTAGAGTAGAAGCTGGTTGGGCTGTTGTAGAAAAACCAGATTATAGAAATATAGAAGGTGTATTCGGCACGGCATCTTTACTTTTGAGAAGCAAAACTATTACTCAAGACACATTAACCTTGATTGATATCGGCGCGATTACTTTAAAATATAAAGAACGTAGCTATGTTCTAGACGTAGACACTTCTTCACCTTCAATAGTTGGAGATGATGGTGAAATCGAAATAGAACTAACCTTACTAGGCATACAAGGGAGCATGGAAGCATTCCCAGATGAGCGTTTTGATTTGTCCGTCGACCAATTAAAATGCAAAGAATTAACCGCTGAGATATTTGTTGGCGGCGAAGCGGACTTCACCTTTGCAACAGGAGAATTAGGCATTAATCTTCCAGATAATGAACGATTTGATATCACATTAACTCAAGATTAAACCACCGACCACATACTAAAACCTATTATTAACTTAATAGGTTTTCTTTTTTTTGATAAACTACTTTTTCGAAGTTATTAAATGTTCATTGATTTCATTTTTAAAAGCAGGACGAGACATGCAAGAAATATTAGAGTTTTACAAAATAGAAATGGAAAAATTCTCGCCAGGCTTTAATTCGCTAAGTGAGTCCGAACAAGATACTTTTAAAAAGAAGAACGCAAAAATACTTAATAGACACTTTACCATCCTCACACAAGAAGTTTGGTTTAATAACCCTCTAAGTTTAGAGGACTACTTTAAACTTAATGATCTTGAAGCTAAATTAAACCTCGTTTATGAGGAGCTTGAAGATAAGTACGAATTAGAAGGCGAACAGTTATTTAAATTCAATAAACTTTCTACCCTTATAAAAGGCGTCGGTAATACTTATCTTCGCATTTGCGAAAGCTTTGATTTTGGCAAAAATGAACTAACCTTCAATACTCTTTATGATTACGATCTTGATGATTTTATCTATCAAGAAAGAGCCGTTAAAGAATTTGATGAGGCCGCTGTAAAGCAATCAGATAATTTTTACGCAAAACAATATGAACTCAAACTTCATAGTGAATGGATGAGAGGTGTGTTCACACCAGATAAAACCCCTAACTTAAAACTAGAAGGGTTTTATTACCTCACATGCTCTTCTATGGCAACTTACATCAACTGTGAAGTAGAAGATGTGTACTATTCTATAATTGATGAGCTTGTACCTCATACGTACCCAGAAGCCCCAGAGGACTTTGATACTGAGATGGATGTATTCGAAGTAAAAGTTGACGCTCATGGCAAAGAAGCACTCTATGAAGAACTCAGTTCCAAAGCGCGTGATTTACTTATTAATTATTCATACAAGCTAAATGATGTTTTGAAAGGCTTCCCTGAAGACAAAATATGGGTCATAGAAAAAAATGAAGAAGCAACCGATCCCAAGATAGATCTTGTTTTTTCAAATGTAAACACCCTTAAAAGAACCCGCCTAAAGCATTTTCAAACTGATGTCGATACCTTAGGAACTTCTGATGTTGATGATTTAAAGGCACTAATAGCACTACATGTTGGCGCTTATAGGCAAGAAGTAATTGCTCTTCATCAAGAGCTTATTGTAAAGGAAGATAAAGCACGAACTAAACCTGATTAAATCGTCAATATATCCTCGACTCAATCCTATGTATTAGTGTCACACAACATTGTGCGGCACTAATTTTACCAATAGGACAACTTATGAAAAACGCAATATATAAAGCACTATACAACTGCACAGCCACAGTAGAAATCAAACCACATGCTACATTGAAAAATTTAGCCAAAGAACCACTACTTGTAGTGTTCGTTGAAGGTCAAGAGATTGATACCGCTGAAACATATTCTAGAGCTACAGAAATCATCTATGAATTAGCTAACGATAATCCCTATACGCTTTTAAGTTTCGATGAAGTTTCTGAAGAGCTTGTTGGGACAATGATGCGAAAAGAAGGCGAATGTATCGCAGATTTTATAAACGAACAAACTGAGAATAAAACAAACTATCAAGAAGACTCTGTATGGTCAGTTAATGGTGAAACTTGTCACTCAGATGATATTCAATCCATTATTACAACGTTCTTTACAGGACTCACCGGAATTGCCTTAGCAGCGTTTTACGGCGACATTCAAGAGTCATCTATAAATTATATCGGCGACAGCTTATTCGAGACCGCATAATTACTAAACCCACATCTTTATGTGGGTTTTCTTTTGCCAATTATCTAGTTTTTATAATCTATTCTTGATACCATCCCAAGCCTTATTCTTTTTAAGTAACACATCATGCATTGTTATAAATCAACCAGCGACGATTGGTATCCATCTTTTAAAACAGAATATGGTAATCAAGTGTTTATCTCTCATGGAAAACTAGACGAAGAAAAAGGCAAACCGTCCGTATGGTGTATCTCAGCAGAAGGTAATGATGATTTTGCATTAGAAAAGTTCTATAGCAACGAGAACATATCAATTTGCGAGTTTATGCAGTTGTTAGGCGAAGATGAAGTGAATTACAAATCGTTTAAAGCACTCTCTGGCGAAGACCACCTTGAAAATGTGAATCTGGAATTGTCACTCTAAATAGCTACGTTAAGCCAGAGACTTGCCGATGGTAATTATCGAAAAAATCCCAAGCCTCAACAAAGTCGGGATCACACCAATCTTTACCTTTATTATTGAGAATCCAATCGCAATACATACAACTCCCTTTTGGATGATTATGCTCTTTATCGCCAGCAAAGTAGCATTTAGGTAAAGGCCGCGTAGAGCGGTCATTATCAATTTCATCCAATAAAGAATTAACTTCGTTCAAAGGTATCGTCATTAGTTGTCCGAGGTATATAAAAAAAGAATAACTAGAAGGGACGCCCACTTACACAATATACCCAAATTAAACTGGATTATACTTAGAGTGTAAAATTTCCCCCTTATTTTTCATGCAAAAGCATGTAGAACAGCATCAGCGATTTTCTGTTGTCTAGTTAAGTAGTGGTAGCAGCGATCACTTAGCATAAAAGGTTCGCAATCCATCCGAAATGTCCCACCAAAAGACGGCCTGCCCGTCTCACGCCCATATAAGCAGATCAATTACAGGTGAATCCCACTTAAAAGCTCTTTGCGTGTTAATACTTAAGTCTAGCGCAGGCAAAATTCAAAACTAAATTGTAATTATGTCAGCAAGTAAGATGTGTCAATTAAAGACACAATAGGTAAATTGTTCTTGATTTGTTAAATTAGTTAATTAAAATAACAATATTCAATAAATTGAAAGCAAAGTTTATCATCATGAATAGAAAGCCTTTACCAGCAATAGTTTTACTCTACCTCCTCTCTTACGCTTTCCTTTGGGTGGTTATCTTAAAAAACAATATAAATCCCTTAAGCGAAAGCATACTCATAGCGCATTTATTATGGTTTCCTGCTTTTGCCGCTTTAATCATGGAAATAGTTAAGAGGAAACAACTTAACATCCCTGTTTTAAAAAACCTGTTCGAATTTAGACTGATATCAAAATAAGAAGATAACATATGATGGATATACTTAGAAATAACATAACGATAGTGCTTTATTCTGTGTACTGCATTACTTGCATTGCCCTATTTCAAACCGAAATCATCCCATTCCCTTACACAAAAATCCCACTAGGGTTGTTGCTTGGTTCAGTTTCGGCAATACTATTTATTGGCATTATGATGATAGGTGTTAATCCAATCAAAAATACCAAGCTAAAACTGTTCTTGATTGCTCTAATATGCTCAGTTGTAATAATGTTCATCCAAAAATTACTACCTCTTCGATTAGACGAATTTCACATCACAACCAATGTATCAAGATTATCTATAATCACGGGAATCCTGATTGGCGCGATGGTGATAGTATCATTGAAAGCCAAACGCAAAAATAAAACCGATTCCCCCGAAGGTCAAATGGACAAACAAAGCATAGAACAAGACTAATGAATAGCATTGCCTTAGAATTGAGTGACGACTGGGCTGAGATCCAGTGCAAATGCGATTTAGGTGCTCCACATTACCGATACGAACGCGTAGATTGCGGCACCGTTAGCTTAGATCATGGAACAAGCGGAGTAGATTTAAAGAAGAGTTGGATAGGCATGGGGCAATACTCAAACCATGCAATACAACCACATAGGTCAGCTTTAGCTGCAATTAAAAAGCTCGATAATTTATTCCCAGTAAGTGATGAATTTAAAAGATGTGAAGAATACAAAACCAAGCAATGGATTAGGATCGATAGCAGAAAACAAATCACTTCCAGTCCCGTTACTTATTGATGATCACAACCGGAGTATAAGATGACAAGAGACCAAAAAAATTCACAGGCGTATCAAGATTGCGCAAACTATGAAGATCCGTCTATGCCAAACGACAAAGTCTATATGGACTTTTACAGAGGGTGGAGAAACATCGCCCAATATCCAGAAGACAAGTACGACGCCAGATAACCATGCTCAACCATTACTAAATTTGTAATGGTTGTTTAGTTCGATAAATAGCACGAGGATTAAGCGTAGACTGATTGTATTTTGGCTCCCAACTATCATTATTTCTATCCCAGTGCTCAACCTTCCCAATACCTATTTGGCAGGCGATAGTTTGAATATCATCCGCTAGCAACTCTGTCAGAACTACCTTGTCGTGATTCACTACTATCCTATCTAAAATTTCTAAGTTCAATTAATTTAAACCCCACCCAATTGAATATCTAAAAGCTGAATACCACGATCAGTTATTGCGTAAATGCTTTCTCGTTCTAACGAACGGAAAAAACTTCCCCCACCCTCTACTCTTTCAGGTTTTCTGGTGTACTGCTCAATCAATGAAAGAGATTCAAGCCTTAAACAGGTTTTCTCTTTCTTACCAAGAACAAACTCACCATCAAGAGAACGAATTTCTTTTAACGTTTCAAGCTCTCGCTTATTAAGCTTATGAGGCATATTAGTGGAAAACTTCGCGGCATCTTCAAAGCCTAACTCACCCCTAACTATCTTTTGACAAGCATCGTAATACCCTGGCTGCATTTCTATATAATTCGCATGTTCAATACCGATACACTGAATACTGTGTGACACAATGATTATTTGGAACTTATCCGCCACTTCAGGATTTTTTAAAATACGTTCCCAAAGTAAGATTTGGTTCATCAAACCTAGACCTGTTTCAGCTTCATCTAAGATTATAGTAGGCTGACCCTTCTCGATGGTGCCAGCGAACCAATTCTCATACAAGTAGTTAAAACGAGACTTCCAAACATCATTGGAGGACTCTACATTAATCAAGTCTGCAATGCTCTCAGGGAAATCCCCCTTGCTTTGCAATATCTGTAAAAAAGGCGTTAGGCGACGGTTACTTTGCTCACCCGATGACTCTTGACCCATATTCATATGCTCAAGCAATCCAGTCACACCTAGTTCATCATCAGCACCGGAACTTGTAATGCCAATAGCCTTTCTTGGATCACCATAAACTATTGGTTGACCGTCATGAACAACAGTAAACGGGCTGATAGCAATTTGATTGTCTGATTCATCAACAACCCAATCAATACCCATCATCCACTTTTTAGAAAAAGCACTAACCCCAATATGGTCAGCACCTAAATAATGAGTAATTGAACGAAGGATAGATGTTTTACCAGAACCGTTAGCGCCAACTATAATGTTTAACCCAGATTTAAATTCAATTTTGGAGTCCATCGCCTTAATCGCTGGCAATTCGGCTACATAATCTAATGAAGTGCGAGTTGAAATGTGTTTTTTAAAGTTAATTTCTTTTATCATAACTCGTTTCCAATTTTAAAATTTTTAATCCCATCACTAACAATTAGTTTTCTAGCCATTTCTTCTGACTCTTGATCAATAAATCCAGTCATATCAAGGTTGCCTTCATAAACCAACCAAGTATCATAAAACTCATCATGATATTTCATGGTGTGCCACTTACCACTTATTTTAAGTTTACAGCGTGGATTGTTGTCACTCTTATCACGCATCTTACATTGAACTAACATACCGCTACGCAACCCAAGTCTATATAGTTTAGTGCTCTCCTTTGCTGAGTAAACTTTAGCAAAGAACCTATGATTCTTTGGTAAATGCCGCATATTTGCATCGAACATATTTTGCCTCTTAATCTATAACGTTTTAATTTGAGTAACTAATATCAATATTTCTTTAGGACTTCTTTATCTTTTGATAAAGAGCAACTTTTATTGGCCGACAAGCATGATCTTAATATCCATTTAATTCTTTTTTAAAATTACTCCTTTTCAGCATACTTACTATGGAAATCGTAATAGCCTTTAATAGATTCACCGACGTTTTGTTTTACTATCTCGGGTGATACATGCCCTTTAGCTTCTAACACACTTTCACTAAGGACTAATGCATGCGCCATATTACGCGCAAGTTCCTCTAATCCTTTAACATATTCAGGACTGCAATTAATTGTCATGTTTACTGCTCACTTTTAGGTTTCTCTCTAAAGCTACACACATTTCATCAGCAACAGCCTGGATATTATCGTCTTGCCTATTTCCTAGTGCATTCATTCTCTTAACAGCGTACAGCACAGCACTTCGTTCATCTTCACTCAACATATATGCAACCCACAAATAACTAGAATTAATCTTATGATATTACTGATTTTATTTTTTTAAGTAAACAGAAAGTTGAATTTTGAACAAAAAAAACTCGCCTTAAAAAAGGCGAGCTGACTATCAAGCGAGCGTCAATGTATTTAGGAAAAAACACGAAACGATATTATAGAATAATATTTTTACCTTTGCACGAAAAAAGTACAGTTTGTTTTAAAAGTAAACATTCCATGGCATATAAATACGGTTATGGATAAAGCTATTAGGGACTAATGCTTGTTCGAAATAATCCCTAGAGTTATATCGTTTTAATGGAGTTATGGATATGGTCGCTATTTCTTGATTATCCATATAAAAACCCTGCGCAACTGATAATATGCTGCCCTCTGGATTTAAGAATAATGCGTAAGAATTAAAATGCTTAACAAGGTAATCAGTTAATGCATTACCCCGCAAGTCATCAATTGTATTTTTAATTATCTGTATAGCCTCTTCATCCCCAAGATCAGATAAGCCGACGCTATCTATCGTTTGTTTTTTGAAATGTTCATCTTCAAAATATGACTGGAAGATAGAGCTACCAACAATATAATGACTTATACCCTCTTTAGAAGGGAATATTGTTTTAAACTTTCCTTGCATTAACTTTGTAGCTTCATAGGAATTTAAAGAGATGATCACGTCAGAATCATACTCATACATCTCACCACCAAAACTTTGATAATGAACTTTAGTGACATAGACAAATTCATCAGTATATTTAACCAAAGGCAATACTGGCTCTAGCCTTAATACAGCCTGGGTAAAGGCATCAACATTCTTACTTCGAGGTGTAGTACCAAAAACATCCAGACTGGCCGCTAAACAATTATCTTTAAAACTCTCTAAAGGTGTATCACCAATGTTAACAACCTGAGTATGTTTTATAGGCGCTACTATATGTTCGTAATGCACTTTTTTTAAATTCAGTGTTTCCGACAAAGTCAAATAGAACCCTGGAGCTCCATCTTCATCATACATAGCAATTAAGTCCTCCGCATTAAAAGACTTTACAAGAATATCAAATAATTCAGCACCAGAATAATCCCTTAATGGATAATCATCCAATTCATTTCCATCACCTAACGCCGCCGCTGCTTCAAATATATCAATAACCTGACCTTCAGTAACTTGAGGTGTAGCGACTTCAATACTCTCCTTTAATCGCAACAGTATTTCTTTATCTGCTGACAAATCATCGTCGAAGTACAAATCCTTAACCTTTTTAGGGTACAAGTAATCACCTTCATAAACCTTAACAAGAATCATGTGCGTTTTGTTCTCTTCTCTTTTAAAGCGTTCAGGAACACAGCTCTCATTCTCTACGCCCATTAATGTCATCATAAATTGGCGAATAAATCGGTCACCTACAGGAGAGCCAGATAAAGTTTTAATATTATTTTGAATTGTGTTTTTAAATTGTTTGAATGTTCTATTAAATACGTACATAAGTTTCTCTTTTAAAGTTAAGTGTCATGCGTCTGTTTCAGTCCACGACACTAAGTTTTAAAAAAGTAGTCGAAGGGGTATTCAAATTAATATGCTTTAGCCATTCTCCATCATTATCGATAGAGCGAAACAGAACGTGGCAGCGATACCACCTCAAACAATTATCCGTGCGTTGAAACGGTAACCACTTGGTAATACTTATATTAATGAAACATTTTGAAAATGCAAGCAGAGAAAAATCAATAAACTAACCGTGAGCTATTGACTCCTAACTAAAAATCAGTAAATTAGCACGATGCGCTTTAACAAATAAAGAGAGCCTCATGGGAAAGCAGTTATCACCGATCCAGAAACACACTATACTTGTACTAGAAAAACACGGGACTTTTATTTTTGACCATAAATATCGGAATTTCGGTAATAGTGCCTTTTATACCACTATTACTGATAAAACAGCCCAAAGCTTGGTTAGGAGAAAGCTAGCATTAGGGAAATACGGAACAGTAAACAATAAAAGAAGGCTTGTTAGCATTTCGCCTATCAAAAAAGAATTTGCAGTAGCGGCCTAATGAATAAATTATCTCCAGAGTTTACTATTGCTGATGAGGTTTTTGTTTTTATTGAACCATCTCGACTAGATAACCCAACTGATTGTGTACAAAAAGGCACTATCACTGAATCAAAAGTCATGTTCAATATCACCAAAACATCAAATGAAATCGAGTTTGAGAAACACGAAGTATGTATAGGCGAACACGACCTACCGTATTGGGTGTTTGCAAGAGATGTTTTTAAAACATATAACGAAGCGCTCCAGCATGGCATAGATTCACTAAGGTCACAATCTGCCAAGGCAACAAAAGAAAAAGAAGAAACAAGCTTATTGGTGAACCATCTAACCAAGACGCTAAACTATGAAGAATCAATGACTTGTTCTCACTGCACTAGTGGCAATCACGGAGGTTCAGTTTGCTGTGATCATGGTAATTGCCAAGCCAGACCAGGCGTAAAAGGAATAACAAACTGCATCCATTGTGGAGGCGAGTTAAGAGAAGTCGACGGCTCCTGGTATCACTGGTCGCAATTCGATGCTGAAGAGTTAGGCGAACCTCAAGATTATGTTAGTGAAAAACCCATTAAAGGATAATGCTATGAGAGGAAGTATTGGTGGAGTAACGGTAGGTAATGCATGGATGCGAAACAACCCATGCCTGCAATATCCGGAAGGCCATGAGAATATGGACGAAGACACATTGGCAGATGCGCTTAAAGTTGATTCTCCCATTGATAAACGTAACCTTGTGCGTTGCGATTTCATCGCCCCACAAGAGCAAGAATTACAAGCGCACCGCTCGACATTCGAAGGTTTAGTTCTCAATAACAGACTAGACGACCCAAAACTTGGCGGAATTGGTACAAGCAAAGACATTGATGGTGAAGTTTATTACAATGACAACAGATTAAACCTAGCTTTCATTTGCTGGTGTGCTGCGAAAGGATACTCCATTAATGGTGTTAATCCTCATGCCGTTAATCGCGACGAAAACTAGTTAGAAATAAGGAATCCAATGGAACTAGACGAATTAATGACAATGGTTGTTGACTTTACAACAGAGATGACCGAGGGCGATACAGATAAGAAATGCCTAATGACATGTAGCGCTTTAGCGGGATACTTAGACTTTTTAAATATAGAAAGTGCCATCGTCAAAGGAGACTTTCCTTTAAAAAACAGCGAAGAACTAGAACACTACTGGCTAGAGTGTCATGGGTTTATCATTGACCCAACCGCAAACCAATTAGCTAACTATGGGCTTCCTGAGATGCCACTTGGCTTCGTAGGCGAGAAACCAACTTGGTATCCTAAAATCATTTCCGAGTAACAACCTATGAGCCAAATCAAGGACATAATAACTAGAACGTTAAACGCAGAGTTAAAAAGACTCCAAAAGAAAAAAGTGAAGTTGGAAGACAAAGCTGAAAACAGGTATCCAGTCCAACAACTCATTAAGTGGAGAGAAGAGTTTGCTAAAGTAGTTGAAAATACTACACTTAGCGCAACAAAAAGAATGGAGTTTGTTGACAAACTCTCTGTGGAGAAAGACGAAATTGATAAAAAAATAAAAGCCGGAAGCAAGATCGACCATGTCAAATTAGATAATCAAATCTTTGAGGCTATTGATGACATATCATCAATAGAACATTACTTATCTCGACAAAAATTCTATGAGAAACAAACCTTGTAAATCTAATTGTAATCATTAACATATCGTTATCTAATTACTCGGGAAATAATTATGTGTACCGTCCATGTTTGGGAATTCAGCAATATAGGAAAAGCACCTTTTAGCATTAAAGGAATTGCCTCTTTGCCAGAACACTCCTTAGCAGAACACAATCCACACGCATATCATTTAGCTATGTCTGAACTCCCCAAAGGCTACGGTCTTGGTACATGCGCTGTTTGCGGACAGGCACTTAAAAATAACGCCCTAATAATAGATGATAACGGCAATAAATTCTCTGTCGGACTTGATTGTGTAAAAAAAGCTGGAGACAAAGGGCTCCAGGAAGAAGTTAAACTTATTCAAGCAGAGCAACGCCGCACTCAACGTGAGTTAGATAGAGTCGCTAGAGTTAAAGCAAAAGAACAAGAGCAACGTAAAATCAATAAAGGACTCACTGATGAAGAACTTTATGCTAAACACCTGAAGTCAGCTCAAACACTGCACAATAAATCAATGATTAAGTTTCATGAACAATCTGAGCCATTCATTACAACGTTACACAAACAAGGCGGATTCTTCTGTCAGGGTATGGCCGAAAACTTGGAGATGGGCATCATCCCAACACTAGGTGCGCAACTTACTATCATAGACATTATGGCTAAACAACATGGACGTAAAAATTCAAAAGCATTTTTAGAGCACAAACCAACCTACAAAAAACAATTCAATGCACTCGTTAAAATTTTAAAGAAAGCGGACGAACGGGTTTTAAAAAAATACCCGAACATCCGGTTATAACCCAGACTAGAACTTATCTACAAGTTAACAACACTGGACTTATCTTAATTTTAAAAGGGCATTACTATGAAACTACGTTTTATATCATCGTATCAAGGGATAGCGCACTACGGATTAATATCTAAAGCTACCCTTAATGAATCGGTTCGCTGTGAGATCGTTCACTCTACAGGTGAAATCAAATTTCAGGATTATTCTAAAAGACTATCAGATTTTGACAAGAAACAAGCATTTCGAGTTTATCTTAAAATGCAAAGACTTGACCGAAAAGAACTTCTGAATCGCTTTCATGATGAAGATAAATCTTATGATCGCAATATCGTTGTTGATGTATTTACTGACTCGATCAAATATTCGCAAAGAATTTTTAGAACGAATAAGAACCTTCATTAAACAACAGTTAATTTTAAACCACGTTCGCGTGGTTTTATCTTTTAATTGAAAATGTTGTTTGTTAATCTGAATGATAAATAAACAACAGCGGACTTCCAATGAAAATCACTTTAATGTCACACCCATAGAGAAGTGGCACTAAGAAAGTTAAATCAATTTTAATGAATCAATCATAGACTGTATCTCAGAAAGATTACTTTTCTTGTTTCTAATTCTTTTCCTATCCTTTCTAGAAACCTTATCTCCATTAATTTCATAGACAGCGTAGATAAACACAATAGACTCGTGGTGCTTAAACCACCAGTTCCGGTAGTAAATTCTATAAGACTTATCATCATCCTCCCAAAGAGAAGAGTCTTCATGGTATACAGCATTTACACCATTAAATTGAATAGATGATGGTTTTTTAACATACTGCAAAGACTCATCACCTGACTGAAATCTCTTAAACTTACCTCTTGAAAATGAAACCAAGTCCACTTCAGCGATTTTACTCCCAACATAAAAAGCATTAATAGTAAAAGAAGGCTCGTAACTAGCATCGTGTGAGAGTTTATCGAAATCAAAGACACGATCAGAACGAATTTGTTCTACAGACCGTCCCTTCTGGCTATCACCCTTACTAATAGAAACCTTATTTTCATTGGTAGCGTCCAAGATTAACACCTCAGATTCACCATTAATAAACCAACCTTTCGGTTTTGTGATCGATATATTATATCGTTTGCTTTCTAATAATTTTGTTTCATTAGAATAAACCTTAGCTTTATCTCTGTTTAAAGAAGAAAATTCATCAGACATGAGAGCGTGAGATATATTGGAAACAATAATCAGGACGAACGCTATAACCTTCATTGGGCAAACCTTGTTGTATTTCATATGGATATATAAATACGAACAATGAATGAAGATTACAAGCAACCATAAGACTTATAATATTAAGTGTATGAAAACGCCGTAAACCATGCCAGATATAACATGGCCTGCGGGATAAAACATTAATCTAATATTTTACATAAGTTTTTTTCGGCTTTATTAATACTCCTAATATGAGCTATCTTGTAACCGACAAATATAGCGTAATACAATGAAATGATCGCCATTACTGAGAAGGCTACTGAACCAACCCCATTCATATGTGAATATTTCGACAAAACAATACCTTCCGCAATAAAATGGTATGCGCTAGCCATCAAAAATGTGTATGGAAATAAACTTATAATTAAGTGATAAATATGCCTAAATGACAAACCATTTCGATACCAGTTAATATTTTCCTTATTAACAGATTCATTATTATTTTTAATTAACCGGACAATAACTTCTTCGTAACGCATCACCATATGTGCAAAAGTTTTTGAGAATTTAATAATCATATTAACCAACCCCATTCACTTTAGTGCCAACACAGAAACCACCATTACCACCTTCAGTCCACATACCAACTCTAATGTTATATACTATCGTTAAAGGGTCGTAAATATGTTCATAGGACTCTACAACTGTAAAATAATACTGCTCTTTGCCTGGCATCTCCATAATAAATAAATCACCATAAGACAGGTTTCTAAAAAAGGCATCTGTACTTAATACTTTAAATTCCCTTGGATGAGTATCGGTGATCACGTATTGGTGTTCAGATACTGACGATGCATTCATAATAGGGATTAGTTTTTCAAAAGTAATAGTTGGAAGGCTAGCACTAGACATAGAGTCTATTGCTGATTCTAACCCGTCCCCAGCTTGCTGAAGCGTAATGCCCTTGTCTTTATAGACTTCATATATATCCTTCACTTCAACATGCGTAAAGAAATCAAATTCATGGCGAACATGTTCAAATTTGTTTTCACAAAGCCGAAGTTCAGAGAAACTCGTATAACCCATTGCAATACTGAATTGATTTTGCGAGAAAGTGGTAGGGAGTTTATTATATAAACCAGCGACACTAGAAACGTGACGTGCTAATAACTTAACATCTTTTTTAAATTGGGTGATTTGCTCTTTAGTAAGAGCAGGTCTTCTCATAGATTTCATTCTATCTTCCTATACGGCCACACAAGCATCACTCTCACTGGCCTAGCAAAATAAAATTAAGGATTCAGTGTTTAACTTTTAAAATCTACGCTTTCGCTTTGCCGTTGTGCTTAAGCACGGTTCGTGACAGGTCAGGATCAAGACACACCCCATGAACTAAATCATAAGGATATTTAGTGGGATAGCAAGAAGTATTTTAGGAATTAATTATGGCTCATCAACAAATGGACGAAGAAACTACAAACCTCCTCCTAAACTTATAACGTATTCATTATGAGCAGATGCAAGAAGGTGCAACACATAATGCCCATTCTGGTATTGCATTTTATGCAACGTAAAACCTCGATAGATAAAAGCCAATCTTGCCATTTCTGAATCATCAAACTTATCTCCAAGCTGGAGCAATACTGGGAAGGTTATATTTTCTTTAATACAGCCTTTATCAAGCGTTGCTAGATTTTCTGAACTAATACAGATCACCATATTTTGGCTTTTAATCAAAGAGTTAACTTTTTCATTACTTATATCAAAATAACATTCGATATCTAATTCCTCGCCAATATGCACTAACGCTGCTTCAAGACGCTCAAAGTCGGTCAACCCATTACACCCTTTAACTATCTCTAAAAAATCACCAAAGTCACGCTTAAATCTGACGAAATGCGCTAACAGTTTAATACTATCCTTGTACTGGCCTTTAAAAAGTCGATGCATGTCCTTTTGGAATTCTTTACTTTGACGCGCCATGAAACTCTTCAGCCAACCAGCAAGGAAACGACCATAACCTGAATCGCCATACTTAGAAAAATTAGACATGTAAAAACCAGTTAAAGAGCAGTTCAACATGTTGATCATTTGGTAATCTCTTAACGTCATATCCCTTCCTACTCCAAAGTGAACAAAAATTCAGTAAAGTCATTTACTTCTTTAACGGAAACTTCACAACTATCAATAGTGATTTCGTCGCCATCTTCTAACAACCACCATTCAATATATTCACGAACAACCTTAGGAGTAGCGCCCACTAAATGAACCAACAACTCGATTGATGCCTCATAAAAGCCATTTTGATAATTTGCTAAATCGACACCATTCTCATGAAGAACAGTCTTTTTCTTTTGTTCTTGCTGCATACTAGTTAACGCTTTTGTAACAGCATTTTTATTTTCATTAATCATTTTACTTACCTCGAAATTAGCTTACTGCATTGAAAGATGAATTCTTATCTACGAATACAGGCAATTCTTTATAAATGGTGTAAAGGCCTAATCCACCATCTCCTTCACCTTTATAGTTACAGAAGGAAACAACCTCAGTGTCTTTAGTTATCATAAATTCAGGATGATTTTCATCGAACCAACTTTCAGCAGACTCTTCAAACGCTTGCACGCCATAGTAATAACCATCTAATTCACACTCATCAGCATCATCAGAAGGGCGTTCAGGGAATCGACTACCTGTCTGAATAATAAATAACTTAACAGCTAATTCAATTTTCATTGCTGTGACTTCATCTTGCCAATCATTCTGACTACCCAATGGATACTTTTCACTACGAAAAGTAGCTTGATACATTCTATCACACGCCGCTATAGCCGCATCAACACCACCAATGAGCTCAACTTCCATATTCATCGCATCAACAATTTTAGATAACATAATGTTCCTTAAAATAAAGCAATAGCCAATTAACTGTTGTAAGTAAACACTGCATAGTGCTCAACTAAACCAGACTTCCATCGGGGATTGAAGTCTGGTATGTCGAATTTCTCAACATACAATGGAGGGAGTCCATCTATCTCATCTTTATCAAACAGACCATCACAAGAGGATGTCTGCACAATCAAACTATACTTACTAAACAACTCAAGTGATTTTAAATAAATTTCATCGTTGCTGGCTTTTGGGTTCTCAATCAACCATGCCTTTAATTTAGGGATATGATAACCATCACTTCCCGTAATAACTTTAAGCCTAACTTTGCCGTCTTCAATTATGCTCAACATACCTTGCGTAGCCATAACTATCTCTATCAACTAAATAACTTAGTCTTACCTTAATGATTATCAGCCCCTTTACAAGCACTATCTAAACTTTCGTTAACTCGCTTTGGAAATCATTTTTTCGTAATATGTGTCCTTTATCGCACACAGGTTCAACATGAACATAGTAATCAACAAAAACGAATGGGCTGGCGACGCATATGACTGCGAAGCATGCGGTTTTAACCAAGACAACGGTGTTGATTGGTCTGTAAACGATGTCAAAGTTTGGTCTGAGTCTAGAGTAGGATGCTATGGTGGCTCGACTACTGAAGACCCATTGCTTTCTTGCATCCTAGACGCCCTACTCCCTTTAGCTGTAGAAAATAACTGGTTTAAATATCACGGTGAAAAAGTAGTGCCGGAGGAAGAGTTTTCTGAGATAAATGCTAATTTAAAAAAACTAGAACTATCTGAAGAAGATAAATTAATAGATGTACTAACCATTCTACTTATTGACAGATTTTACATCGAAATAACATTTACCAAAACCTTCTCAAACGAAGAAACAGAAACGAGTGACGAAGAATGATATTAATAGATTTCGTAGCAACAATACCTTATTTAACGCACGTTTTATTTATTGCCTGTATCGCTATATTGTTTGTAAACCTTGTAACCGAACTACCTGTAAAAATAAAGATTATATCTCTCGTGATTGCAATTGCTATAGGAAGCCTAGGCGCTGTAGGACAACACTACAAGAAGGATACTTCAGAGATAGAAGCAAACCAATACAAAGCATTGATAGAAAAGAGAAGTAACTTAAGCCCCCATCAAAAACTCGTGTTTGATTCCACGGTTAAAAAACTTATGGTAGATGACAAAATAATTGGTCACGAATACAAACAAATAAAAGCAAACCCAATACTTAAAGAGCGCTACAAGACTTTAATGAAAGAACAAATTACAGATAGGGACTTTAAATAGTGATCCAAAATATACCTGAAATATTTGCCGCCACTGGTTGTCTCGCTTCTTTATACCTTGCACAAACCCACAAGGAAGAAAGTAAAGTAAAAAATGCAGTTGTCACAAGTGTAATAATTACTTTAATAACAACTGCCTTCTACTTAAATCAATAACGGATATTAAAATGGCTTTTACGAAAAACAATAAAGTGACTTCTCCAAAATATTCTTGCTTAAATTCTTCCAAAAGATGCCAGGTTAGCTGGACATACGATAATCATCACTGTAATGGGTGTCATTGGAAAGGCTTAGGTGTGATGGATATCTCTTCAGATGAATCTGGAGAATTAGAGAATGAAGCCAAAGCCATTGAAATTAAATTACTCGGATTAGAAGACTAACAACACCAAAGGCTCTTTTTAATGCTTTCAGAACTAATCAATAGCAACTTAAACAGTATTGCGAACACCATATTCCTGTCATTTCTAGTCCTTATTGGCGGGAGACTCAATAAGCAATTTCACAAGCTAACAAAAAAAATCAATGTAGTTATCAGGATCACGCTTTTTGTTGCGTTTAGTGTCTTAGGGTACGCTCTGCTAGCAAAATACGGAACATCATTAACACTCTCCATTATTACGCTCTCAAACGGACAATACTCAGACATCATTGTTGTAGGAATGTTTATAATGATTGGAGTTGTTGCTGAAAAACTCAAATACGGAAAATAATAAACGCATTACCCACCACGACACTTACTTATATGTGACACTTTTAAATTAAAAATAGAGGACACTATGAGTTTAAAACGAATCAATCTGCCAAAAGCAGATAAAGTACAAGTAGCCGTTATATCTGAAGACACACTAAATGTAAGAGTATTAAATATTCTAACAGCATTTAGAAAACAGCTTTTTGAAGATGCAACAGATTTACTTTGTGCGGTCAACATCATCCAAGATTTTATTGATGATGAGTTAAGCGAACAAGAGATGAGGCAACAACTTGAAGAATCCCTTGATGAGCCTATAAATAAAGATTTAGCAGACATTTATGTAGATATTTACGATATAAATGAAAATGTTAACGACTTCTCTAACAAAGAAGACGCAACAATCGCTCTGACTATATTGCTATTAGAATACGACCATGTTTTAAATGAAAAAGACAGAGAAGAAATAATCAGCGATTATGCAGATGATGGATTTAATGTCTCATACAACCTAGTCTACGGGCTATGGATGCCACAACTCAACCTTGGGTACTCCATGTTCGCAGCAGCATAACAAATACATTTTTTGTATACGTTAACCTTCTATAGAGAGCTATTTATTAGCTCTCTATTTTATTGCTCCAAAGCCTAATCAAATTACCCACACCAAATCCTATTTCTTACTGTTAGAGCTCCGTTCTAACACCATGCGCCAGAGAATAATCTCTGGTATCAAGGACAATCGGAACCAAAAAAAAGAGGACATACCTATGATGAAACGTAACTCATCAGGAGGTTATTCTACAAAAGACTTAGGACGCGACGGCATTTTTGCTTTAGGGTTCTTACTAGTAGGCTTAGGCTTAACTGGGTTGTTTTTTGAGGATATCTCCGTAATCGACACTCTCGCCAACAGTGTAAGTGCACTTGTTGTTGGTGGGTTTTTTATAATCTGTGCATTCGTACTGCAATTTATCTTCGATATTATCGAAGCTCAAAAGCAGTTCGAGTTAAAAGGTGAATTATATACAATTCTACTAATTAACGAAACTGGAGATAACCTAACTATAGATTTTAAGGAGCATAGCACTAGTGAAATTGTTGAACTTATCAAGCAATTCACACATACTCCCTGAAATCTGGTTAACTCCGATACACCTTGATTGAAGCTTATTTTTAATTCAAAAAAAGGATAAAGCTATGTCGAATTTTATGATAGCTTTAAGTGGTATTATCTTAGCAATTCCAGTAGGCGCTTTCTTATTTTCCTGCACCAAAGATACACTTAAACAAGTTGTTCTTTCGAACATGTCAATCAAGTAGTAAACCTAACCTCTCTTTTGCTTTGCCTTAGAGAGGTTTTCTTTTAACAATATTTTAGCTATACTATTAATCAAGAATCAAAAAAAGGAACGTAGATGGAAAACTTATCTCATTTTCAAATTGCACTTATTGGCGTAAGCCTTTTGTTTGTATGCCTCCCAGTCGGATTATCGATTTTAAAAAACAAGATTCTTAAAAAAGAAGCCAAATAAGAAAATACAAAGTTAACTGTATATTCTATATTTAGTTGACCTCGCCCATATTTTCATTATTATTCCCTACAATTAAGAAAAGGAATAAAAATGAAAATAATCAAGCTAATGCAATCCGTCCCACTCGACTACACAGGAATACAACCCTTTCTCTTTGAAAAAACAAATGAGCCCATGTCGCATATTGAGCTTACAGAAGAAATTTTAGCCTCTCCCTTCCCAAAATTCAGCATAGAAATCGATAATGGTTCACTAACTTCTAATGCCTCCGGTACAGACTTCCAAATTGGCGTTGTTTATTGCCACGAACTCACTGTTGATGAGTATATGTTTATTTACTCTATTTCAGCAGCTGGTAAAATATATTATGCCGAGACCACCCAAGACTACAATAAAATCTGGAGTGACGGCAAAATTATTAAAGAGGAAGGCGCTAGCCCTGTATATGAAGAGATAAAAGGCATTGTCCACTACCAGTTGCAAAGATTACAAAAAGGCGGTATCGGCGTAGTCAATACGGGTCATAAAGCAAAATTCAAAGATGCTAATGGAAGAAAGCATACCTACAAATCCTCAGATGTTATCTATGTATCCAACACGAAGAAGATGCAAGAAGAAAAGAATCACAATATAAAGACAAAAGGTATTTCGTGGAAAGAATCATGGGCGGTCTCGGCACATTGGAGAAGGATTCAACCTGACAGTTTAGGCGTTGATCGTGAAAACAAACGGACTGTAAAAGGCTTTACCTGGATATCCAATTATATGAAAGGTGACGGTGCTGAAAGATTTAAGGTGCGCAAAGTAAAAGTGAATTAAAAAGCTTGCAAACCAACTCTCTATCATTAATGTAATCACAGACATTAAATCATAAACAAGAGAGAAACGCATGAACATATTAACTATTTTAAAAGCAGCTACAGGCACAGATATAGCAACAAGCTTAACTGAACTTTTTAAAACCAATAACATGCGTTTTTCTGACAGCCATCATGTTGAGCTTGAAGTTGACAATACAATCATCAAAACAAGCATTCATTACACTTCTGACAATGAGTTACACATTAATATGGATTCCGGTGGCATTGACTGCCACTACATTATCAATCTGGCTACGTGGAACGCCCATAAACTAAATAGAGATATAATCTGTAAAGTCACTCCAACTCAAAGTGCTTATGAATTAACGTTGAATTGCGCTAAACAAATGTTAGCAGACAATGAAACATTCCTTGAGCTAATAGACACCCCTCTTACAGGCGACTTCTCAAAAGAATACGTGCAATTACTTAATGAAACGACAGGCCACACCAAATACATTTTATGCAAAGATGGGAGCTGGAAGTTAAATTCTCAACAACACTTTGAAGTAGCTGTGGACGTAGAAGGCTGCAAAGGCTCTGTGACAATTAACTCCTCTACTGGCTATGCAAGTATTGCCTGTAGAGGTCGTTTCGCATCTGAATCAGGCTACCATAGCCACGCCGGAGTCAATTCATCTGTTAATGAGCAAAGTATTAAAAGTGTACTCATGACTTTTGCGAACAAAGATCATGCGGAAATGTCAGTTAAACAATATGTGAGTAAAGATGACGTTGAACTTGATACAAGAATTATTGATGGGGTTAACACCCAGTTTGTTTCAGTAAGACTACCTTCAACTATTACTGATGTTTTGAAAGATGCACTTCGTGGCGCTGGATTAACAATTAATGAAGATGTAAAGCCACGCATTACTCGCGGGGTTGATAAGCCCTTTTGTTACGCGATGCCAAATGCACTAAATGTGAAGGCAGTAAAAAAACTACTCAAACCTCTAATGCAAAAGAATACATTTTTAACAGAACAGACACTGTTAGCTAATGAATTAAAAGTGCACAACAACGTAACCAATAAAACGAACAAAGCCCAATCGTCATTATTTGATAGAGTTAAAGAGAGCCCTATCATAAAAAAGGTTGCTAAAAAAGTAACCGTAAAAGCCAAAGAAAAAAATCAAATGGCCTTTGATTTTTGATTTTTCAATATACAGGGAACCAACCATGTTAAATATAATCTTAGATCTAAAAAACAAAGACGCAATATGCGTCCCTGATGGGTTAGTTGAAAGCTATGTCGAGGAACTCATAAATAATTACTTGGAGAGTAAAAAAGACAAAACAATCGTTTTTGGAAATACACTAATTGTAAATTACCTTAGAATTGCAGCAAAGAAAGGTAGAATTCAACGCAACCAATTAGTCATATCCTCACTAACAGAAGACTTTGTTTTTCATACGAATATGAAATGTATTCAAACGCCAAAAGATTTTACAGACTATTGGCAGGAATCTCTTTTTTGTCTTGTCTAAACTCATTTCTGACATAAAAAAGCTCTAACCAAAATAGTTAGAGCTTTAAGTTAATCAGTGCTAGGATAATAATTCCTTTCTATAGCTATAATCTATCTCATATTTAGAAACTAAGTAGTTCCTGGTATAGCATTCTGAACAAAAACATCTTTAATCTGATAGCGCTTTGCAGAAACAAGAGCACCCAAACCCTACCGTATTTAACTTTTAATATAATCAGAGATTTTAGAAAACCCTACACTTATTGGTCTAAATACAAGAACCTGGTATTCATACGTCCACAACAGAAAGAAAAAACGAAGCACTGAAGATATCATCAATATAGTCATAAACAAATACTCTGGGAATTTACCTACTTTCTCCCACGCTTCAAATTTAATCTTATTATCATCCTTTGAAGTGTTAACAACATCCTCGCCATTTATCATAACGTGCACACCGTCCGTTTCAGCATCAAGAACAATTAACACTTCCTCTTCAGCAGTTTCTACCACATCTGGCATTAAGTCGACGAACGTTAATTCACCCAATTCAGATAGCGAGATCTCAACCTTAGCCGGACTCCCTGCTTTAAACGGGGAAATGTCTTCATCTCCAAGACTAACAAAGGCCATGGATGTGACTGTCCCAATGATAGCCATGGATAACAGCAATGAGTGAGTTAAGTTGTTCCAAACCATTCGCCTGAAAGTCACCCGAAATAAATCCCACCAAGTCACTTTTTCTTGACTATCTTCTTTTTCTACCAGATCGGGAAGTAATTTTGAAAAATGAGGCAACTCCAATGCAGCTGCCAATCCTTTCATCGTATCTAACGAGCATGGATTCCCTGCCTCTATTCGTTGTATTGTTCTAACGTTAACACCAGCCATATGAGCAATCTCTTCTTGATCCCATCCCCGAGCTTGCCTCATAGCTTTTAATTTTATAGCGTAATATTTCATTTCAAATTCCTTAACAAAGAGTGTATCAATATCTACAACCATCTATCGCAACCGCAGCAAGTTTGTTAATGAAATTCTCCCGACATCCGCCTGACATTTGCACGACAGCACTGTAAAAACAACGCGTTAACAAAATAACAATCAACACTTAAAATACATAATTTTCATTGAGCAACAAAAAAAAGCCTTACTATTCCTAGTAAGGCTTGTGCTATAAATTAACTAATCTTCTCTAATTTTAGGCCAACGTATTGTTAACCATAAAACAATGAACATAAAAAAAGAAACAAATAGACCAATACCAATTAAGAATTCCTTTAAATAAGCTAATCCATAACCTGTATTTGCCATGAACACCACAACCCCAATACCTACAAAAACCATCAGGCAAAAGGTGCAAATCCAAGTAATATACTGGACGGCTGGCTCTAATTTTAACCACCATCTTGTGATCTTATTATCTAACATAATAACCTCGCTTATTCGTGTTTAAATTAATAATGCTTCATTTACATAGGGTTATTTCTAGGAAATTGATATGCCTTCAACACCTAATACAATACACCGACAGAACCACACTAGAGAAGTTTAAAAAATAGACAAACAATCAGTTATGCAAACAAATAAGATTTAGTGGTTGTAATCAAGAACATAATCATTAATATAATAAAAACAATGAAGCAACACGGAACCACGAATGACAACTTTAAAATTAATTAGCACTAAAGCCGCCCCCTTTGGTAATGGCGATTTCATTTCTGGTTTATTTGAGAATAAATTTTTCTCAGCTAAGATTTTAAGAGAGCCAGGAGATCAAAGCATCAACGGTTCTCAAATGTGTCAACTGACCATCTGCGACGATATAGAATGGAACGGCGGAAAGCAGATTTTTAATTTCTGTAGTGGTTTTGATTTTTCTGAGCTTCCTGTAAAATTCATTGTGTCACTATTAGAAGCCGTAGAAAAACGTATGAAGTTAAAACGCATGCCTCTTGATGAGGTATGTAGTTCATCCCTCATCAGCGAAGATTCTGGATTCCCACAAATAAGCAAAGGAGAGTAGCAATGGAACTAATATATTTCATCCCCGCAGCATCAGTAATCGGAATGGTAGCAGGCTTCATTGCCGGAAAATACCACGAACGCATAGAGTGGAATAAGAAAGTTCTCAACGGCTCAATCCAATTACCATAAGGAAAATAATATGAACCACGTACTCCCGATCATCAACGGACTTCCAATGCTCACGGCTTTTGATGAGAATGAAACTGAAAATTTAACGGATGAAGGCTACGGCGCAATTAAAGACATTAATGAGTTAATCGTTGTTGAAGAAGAATGGGATGGGAATACATGGTTTAAGCTATTACAAGGGGGGTTCTCACACCAAGTTCTTGAGTTTTCCGTTAAAAACTTAATTGCCTTTGAATCAGCATCGTTTGTAAAGAAAGTAGTAGATGTATTCGGCTTAAAGCACCATTTTTGTAATGATTTTTCAACCATGATAGATAATCTAAAATAAGAAGTTAACTTATGTTCTTTTTTAAATGCACCACTTGCGAACGAAACCTAACCTGCAAACTCTCTAATGTCACTGATGATTGCGGTTGGTTTAAAAGTAAAACTCATTCTGAAATTAATGAGTTATTAGAAAAAAAGAATCAAGCAAAATGCCCTATATCGTAACTGCCAGATGGCCTGATGGATATTTCGAGGCCTCACGAAATGAGACAGTACAATCGTTCTCTACGTTTGATTTAGCTGATACAGCAAAAGAACTTATCTCAAATAAGGGATTAGACGGCAAACAAAAAGTATTCCCTTTGTACGCCAGAGTTACTTTATTTTTAAAAGACTATTCTCACCTGTATTGCCCCTTTTGTCTGGAGCAATTACCAATAAAAGGAGATCATTGGGAAAAGTGTGATGAGTACGAAGCCAACTGCGCTATGCCTGTGTATTTTCCTTTAACAAAAGATCAAGCATTAAAGAAAATCATCATCAATAATGATAGAGAAATCAAGCAGAGCACGCTAAGAATTAAGGCATTACGAAAGATCAACAAACGCCACCAAGCAGAATTAGATAACACAAAGGAATTGTCATGAATTTAAAATCCGGCCAAGTAGCGCTAAAAGCTCGTAATGCTAAAATAGAAAACACTCTTCGCAATGTTGTAGAACAAAGCGAATCTCTGTGTCTAGATGATTCTACAGACAGAGAAGCTTTAATCAAAAAGCTAAGCATCCATATATGCGAACTAGTCCCAAAATTAAAATAAAGTTCCTTCTTTAAAACCTTTACTCTCAGTTAAATCTCATTAAAGTAGTACCATTGATTTTAACTGAGAAAAGCTATGCCATTATTACAGATCACCGAAGGAGACGATGTCTTGCATATCCACTCCTATGGAAAAGCAATGACAAAAACATCTGTCACACATAAATCAGAGTGGTCTACAAAGGTTAAAAGCGGCGTAACTGTCGAAAAACACGACAAGCTCATACGCCTTGATGATCCGGCTTTAAAATCAGCAAAATTAAAACTCCAACGCAAGAATTGCGCAAGCATCTTGCATTACGCGTCATCAGAGCTACCTGAGAATATATTGGAAAAATTAGACGAAATTAACAACATGATCACTGGTGACCTAAGGGAACGTGTGATGGGTATGCTTAACGGTTGCGGCGCGATCCAAAAAGAGTCGTCTTTTCTAGCAGATGAAATAAGCGAGTAAGATATGAGCACCCTACAAATTGAAAAAAAGAACAGGGAAAAGTCACTCCAGGCAGCTGGCATTGATACTGAAGGTTTTGGCGTTTTAAACACGTTCTTCCTTTACGATTACTTGGTCGAACACTTTAATATATTTTCTAAGTACCTGACAAATAAAGGCTGGCACAAACTTGCATTTTCACTATCAAACGTCAGTGTATATCAGTACAAAGTCAAAGGTTTTGAAATCAGACAAACGGTTAAAATCAAAGGTGATAGTGGCGGATATAAACAAGATTGTTTTGTTCATGACCATGACCCCGAAGAAGCTATCAAGTATGTTTGTAAAAAATACAGTTTATCTGAAGACCCCATTAACAACTAATACTGGAAATAACTATGACAACAGTAAATGAGAATGTTTTATTTAGACCTCATCGAGGTACTCTAGAAGAATCAATGAAGGCAGTGGTTGAAATAAAAAACAAGCAAGACTTGGTTATTAAGATCATTGACGATCTGTCTGACTTTAAACATGACTTGCTGATTAATACTGACACGGTAATTATCAAACCTTACACAAGAGATAATCGCATTGACTGGAATACCCACATCGTAACTATTGAAGGTTATGGCGTGCTTGGATTTACCAACAACCCTTTATTAGAAAAATAATGACTAATTATTTAATCATGTACACCATCGAAAAACTTGAATTCAATGTCCCTGAGAGTGACAAACCTCCTCACGCTTATTTCAATTTACTTTCCATGGTATGCAATTCAACGCTATGGGATAACAGAAAGTTGTTTGCCAATGACCTAAATGGCGTGGTCTGTGCTGTTTCAAACGAATTCGTCCGGTTGCTAAAAGTATTTATTCGCAATAAAGAACTAAGTAAATATTTACTGGACTGTTACGACCCTGATCACATCATCTGCTTTGTCAGTGGTGGTTATCACACAACCAAAGTAGAAGCCGGAGAGTTTGCATTTATTCATCAAGACTATGAAGGCGAACAAATCAAGCTCGAATTACCAACAACATTAGACACAGCAGAAGCTTTTTAAGGGGATTCACCATGCTAAAAGATATTTCACCAGAATTAACAAATAGACTAATCTCCGCATTAAAGAGTGCTTTTTGTTATGTTCCCGAACTTAAAGAAATCACAGAAGATGAGTACGTAGAAAATACGCAAGCCATTCGTACAGAAGTAACTGAAATCAGGAATACTCTTATTGCATTAGGCATAGAACCAGATGAACTCTACGCTGAGATGAATCCGCAAATCAAAAGCAATACTAGCAAAGAAACAACCAAGTTCATCAAAGACCTAAAAAAAGAAATTAGCTCAAACTAAAGTTATAGGAATACAGTAAAGAATTGACATTAGACGTATTATCATTAAGTTATCCCCTATCAATCATTAGTGGATAACATCATGCCAAACAAAGTTAATCTCCAGTACAACACAATATTTCTTCGGTCTCTGCTTGAAGACATCAATGACAATAACCTTATTGCTGTGCCACAAATAAACTGCACCAGAAGCTCTAAGCAAACAAAAGATACACTAAATAGCATTATTAAGAACCACCCCATTGCACCTATATTTATGTGGATGACCTACGACAAGCTTGGGCATGACAATGAGACTTTTAGCGCTTTTAGTGCGAATAAAGATTCAGTGAAAAAAAACCATATAGCATACAGACTCATACTAAGTAATTCTGAAGAATTGGCGGCAATTGCTATTGTATTTGCTTCAAAAACAATGACTAATTTTGAAATTGAAGAATCAAGTAAATCATCGTTTTACAATGTTTGGTTTGACATGGAAGAGAATAGCTTTACAAACAACCCTACAAATATTTCAGAAGTTCTTATTCCGGCTTTAAATTTCTGTGACCGCAAAGGGCACATGATGCTTGTAAGAAAAATCGAAGATTCTGACTTACCTACTGAAACTATTGAAGCATATGTAGAACGTTTGGAAATTGCGTATTCAAATATTTTAAATTACGTCATTCCGAATACAATGATTTCAGAATGTGATGTTATCGAAGCTAAAGAAATCGCCACAAAGATAAACCCTGGATTGGCGTTTTATCCAGATGATATAAATAGACATACACTGCATGTAGCGGAACCTGACTTTATAGAGCCAATTGACTCAGTGAATGAAGAGGGTTGCCCGTTTTGTCCATGCGATAGTATGGAAACTATTGCCACCGTTGACCGCTACCATAAAAAGAGATGCCCTTCGTGTAAATCCGAATTCGTACTAACACTTAGATATCCAGATACCACGATGGATGATGAATACCAAGGATATACAGACATCTATATCAATCGATTTCCTGAAGGTATGCAGAATGAAACGCGGCGTTTATGGTCAGAAACATTTAAAAATTACGATAGGTATGACAATAATAGCGTTTCTTCGCACATTGAGAGAGATGACAGAAACTCATTATTTAAATGTGCACACTATCAAGAATTAACATCTCCACATCCACCTAAACAACCTTTTTAAAAGCATAATTTATTGCTTCATTACGAAATTATTTAGTGATAATATGTCAAATCCCCTGTGCAAAAATAAGTCTGCACACACCTTTTTTTTTAAAAGATGAACTATGAATAATCAGCTAGCCCAGATACAACAATTCAATAAATTCAAAGACACTGCACAGGCTGATCCTACCTTATTTGATGCGCCTAAATTAAAAGTTGTGTCATCTATGTCGAAAGACGCTAATTATCAGTCTACTTATCATTCAGTCTCTCAAGGTAAGAACGAAAATACGTTCACACCTGAAACCCAAAACGTCGCCATAAGGTCGGCGCTTTTGTCGTTACAAGATAGAGTAGGTGAATTAGATGAATTTGTCAGAGAAAAACTTGATTACGATTCTATCGAAGAACTACATAGTGCGTTTATGGGTTTACAGATAGATGCTATAGCGCTTGCAATCGACAATTTAGATAAAGGCCAAGCTCTTATTATCGGAGACCAAACAGGTGTCGGCAAAGGACGTCAAGCAGCCGCTATCATTAGGTATGCAAGACTATCAAATGTTATCCCCGTGTTTATCACAAAGAGTAAAGAATTATTCAATGACATGTACAGAGACTTACTCGGCATTAATGAGTCCCAACACATCACCCCTTTTGTATTAAATAATGACGCAATAATTACGCACGAATCTACATCCGTCATCAATGATCAAGAAATTACAACAAAGAAAATAATTGCTAAACATTCTCAGTCAGAGCGTGACAAGGCCGTTCGATACATTGCTGAACATGGCAAACTTCCAAGCCAATACAACGGTTTATTCTTAACATATTCACAAATATCAAGTGCACCAGAAACTAGCATTAAAAGAAAGCTCATCCAAGCGATAGCCCCGAACTCCTTCTTTTGTATGGATGAATCGCACAGCGCAAGTGGTGAACGCGATAAAAGAGTTAAGAGCAAAGGTGAAACCCTCATAAAAACCACCGGAGCTGGTTGCCTTTTTAACGTTCTTGAACACACCAAAGGGGTTGTATATTTAAGTGCAACTTACGCTAAAAGACCTGATAACCTCCCAATTTATTACAAAACGTCCTTAGCTGATGCTGCCGATTCAATTGAAGATTTAGTGGATGCTGTTGCCAATGGAGGGTTACCGCTACAATCTGTACTATCACATACATTAACTGAAAATGGGCAACTCATTAGAAGAGAACGCTCTTTTGATGGGATAGAGTTCCAGAAAATAATTGATGAAGATAACTCAGCAAAACATACAGCTTTTTCTGATGAGGTAACCAAAGGTATTCGTGCAATACTTAATGCTAGCAGGCACTTTAATGAAAGAACTACCCCTTTTACTCCAGAAATAATAACAACTATGGGCAGCGTACCTCCAGGTATAGATCCAAGCGATTCTTTACTTGATCCCCCTGACTTTATCGGTAGTGTTCACACATTAATTGCCCAAATGCTTTTATCAATAAAAGCAGAAACAGTCATTAAAATGGCAATCAGTGAATTTAAACAAGGAAATAAGCCTGTCATTGTATTAGAAAACACAATGGGCTCATTCATTGATAACCTACTTAACGACGAACAAGTATCTCCAGATCAGGAAATCGATTTCTCGTTTAAGAACGTATTAAGGTATGCACTTAAGAAAACGCGAACCATTCGCCTAGGACTAGGCGAAGATGGAATTAAAAGCATAACCATTCCCTACAATCATCTTGATTCTGTTACAAAGCAAGAATATAAAAATGCAGAGGCAATTATCGAAAGCATCCAAACGGATGACTTACCAGTATCTCCAATTGACCATATTACTCATAAACTAAAAGAAGCTGGTATTTCTCTGGGTGAGATCACCGGAAGAAATTACTTCATCGAATTCAGAAAAGATGGAAAGACTATTCTCCGTCGAAGAACCGCTACAATGCGAAACAGAACATTAAATATAAACGGATTTAATAACGGTATATTTGATGGAGTTATATTTAATGGCGCAGGCACTACAGGTAATTCACTCCATCATAGCAATGACTTTAGTGATGATAGACCACGTAGCATGATTGTGGCGCAACTACTTGGTGACGTTAATTCCGCAATGCAAGCATTTGGACGAGTCAACAGAGCATATCAACTTTCAATACCGACTTATCTTATTCCTTTAACAGTGTTACCAATAGAAATTAGACAAATGGCGCTTCAGGAGATGAAATTATCTCACCTGAATGCGCAAACAACATCTAATGCAAAGTCGAACAATAATATCCATGGCATCCCAGATATGATGAATCGTTACGGCGATCTCATTGCAACCAAGCTTTTACGCGACGATATGGTACTAGCACAAGAGCTTTCAATAGAAATAAAATCGGCAACAGGCACAACATTCAACGCTATGAGAACCTTGACGGGGCGCATGGCAATATTACCCTGCGTATACCAAAAAGACTTGCTCGCTCAACTTGTTGAAGAGTACAACGACTATATAGCCCTACTAGACTCAACAGGGCAAAATGACCTAACTATTTCAACACTTGATCTACAGGCAAAAATAATTAACAGCTTTACCTATGCCAGAGGCCGAGGCGGTTCGATTTTCGGATCAGATGTAGTTATTGAAGAAGTTGATGTAAATAGACTAGGCAAGCCACCTAGACACGACGAAGTGCTTGCTGAGATCAAAAAAGTAAATGCACATCCAACAAAACACAACAAGAATATTTTAGAACAAGCAGAAATTGATACAAGTTATCGCAATAAACTCAATGAGCGCCTATCCAAAAAAGCCAAAGCCCTTAAAGAAGCTATGGATAAATTAGAAGTAATACTAGATCGAAATCACCTCGACTTAAAGGAAGTTGAAAAAGGTTATAAGAATGTATCGACAAGCATTCCTAAAAAAGTTATTGCAGCGTTCAAAGCCTTTCAAGACGCCAAGACATCACATAGTAGCGCCGATGATAATTACGCGCAGTGTGAAGCGTCAGAAGATTTCTACATGTCTATCCTACGAAATATCTCCATTGGAACCCTCTTTAAATTCAATGCTGGTTACGAACAAGTAAATGCTGTTGTGGTAGACATGAAATACAACCATAAGTATGGAGAAGGTAATCCGTTTGCTAAATCAAAGCTAAAAATTCGCTTTGCTCTCAACCATACCAGTAGGTTTGCTACAATTTCACTATCCCAACTTAACGTCAATCAAAATGGTGATGCCACAGGTGAAGGATTTTTAAAACAAAAAGTAACGGGACATTTACTACCAACCCATTTCCCTGGTCAAACATCCAATGCTCGTGAGAAAGAGAGAAGGTTTATTGCAACAGGCAATCTTGTACAGGCAACTGCGGAGTTAGCTAATAATAAACTTGGTGGTAGAGTCGTTCAATTTACCACAGAGCACGGGAAAATAACTGCGGGTATTTTAATGCCTCGAAGCTTTCACCCTGTAACTCTTCCAGAAAGACCACTTCCTCTACGGAGTGCCGAGCACGCAATTAATTTTTTAACAAATTACGACACAATGATGGATGCCATCACTTATGGCGTCAGAACTCGTGATGGAGTTATTAAAATATCGAAAACAAATAATCATTACTCTATTTCTATCCCTGTTAAATCAAACAATAAGAACAGTAATAGAGTACGCCTTGATGATGAACTAAGAAAACTAGTCGGCAAATTCGAACAACCAAGCCTTACCAATTATGTCGCAATTATACCGGAAGAAAAGTTCCAATTAACCATCCAAAGAATTCAAAAACTCGTAGGTTTATATGTCTCAAAAAAGGCGCAAAAAACCTACGAGATAACAATGCCTACAACAGAAAAAGAGCATTATGAAAGCAATCAATCTTCATTAAGTAACGAATACACGCACACAGAAAAAGTCATCGAAACCCCCGTAGAACAAACGATTGACTATATTGACAGGGTGATTAAGAAATTCAAATATGAACCTCTACCAGAAGCATTATCATCTTCAAGTAGAAATAAATACTTTGCCGCATTACCAGAATGGTGTGAACTATCCGGTAATGATAATATAAAACTTAAAACTAAAA
>Ga0105356_10000671_pt1 | contig 32868 bp, 22 predicted proteins | sample GOMGulsemesocosm_3_FD_83502 | JGI IMG/M metagenome (GOLD analysis project Ga0105356, IMG submission 83502) | Methane-oxidizing microbial communities from mesocosms in the Gulf of Mexico - GOM9D Gulf of Mexico | ecosystem: Environmental > Aquatic > Marine > Cold seeps | place: Gulf of Mexico...
AAAACAAAAAAACAGCATGTTTTAACCATGCTGCTTTCTCTCCCTAAATTAATTAATAAAATAACCAAATAAGTGTTATTGAAATATTAGAATTTCAAAACACCATCCCTTTAAAATCTGTTCGCAAATAAATCAAATATTTTAGGTCTGTAATATCATTTTATAAAGATTAAAGGTCCTTTCAATGAAATCAACAACAATTCCATTGATTCAATAACAAAAATTATCACCAAGAATATGTAGGACAATATATCTATTAAATGACTATCATTGTATAATGCATTTTAAGCCTCTTTATGAAATGACCGAACCCCTTTTATTTCTATTAACTAGTGTCATTGGTTTTATTACCATTATTATTATGGTAACAAACTACAAAACCAATCAGTTTTTCAATGTTTTCTTAATGGTGGTCTTTATAATGATTTCTATCCGATTCTTAATTCATGGTAGTTATCAATTAGGGTTACAACAATATTTCAAACCAGATAAAGGACCAAGCTCAATAATCTTTTTAATTATAGCCCCTTGTTTTTATTTGTATCATAAAAATCTAGTAAATGGTGTTAAACAATTTAATTTAAGCGACTTAAAACATTTTATATTTTTTCCTATTTTTTATTTGATAAATACAGTATCTGCTATTCAGGACAGTTTTATTTTTTATTATGGCGTCATAACTAACCTTGTAATTATCACTCTTTTCTTTATGTTTTATCTATGGTTAGTTCTCCATACATTAAAAAACAATTTATGGCATAAAAAAGATATTCAAATTCATTCCAATCATTATAATTTAGTAAAAAAATGGACCATCTATTTATTTGGACATAACACTTTAGTCGTGATGGGTATTTTAATTTCTATTTATACTGAATTTGCCTTAGGTATAACGATCTCAGGAAAATATATGTTTATAATAATTTTACTCTCTTGGATAACCATATATTTTAAAATCTTGATCTCTCCAGAAATACTTTACGGGCTCCCTATACTTAACCAAAAATTACTCCTGCTTAACAAACCTATTGTTGGGGTAAATAATAGTTGGGAATTATCATCTCCAAATACAAAAGGAGATCGAGATGTACGTTTACAGGAAAATATAAAATCAAACATTCATAGTTATGTAAGTGAGATGGATAAATTAAGCTATGAAATTTGTGTTTTTCGAAATTCAAAACTGTCTTTAAACGATGTCGCAAATGAAATGGGAGTACCAACAAGTCATTTGGTATATTTATTTAAATATCACTCCAAAATTTCCTTTTCTGAATATAGGATGCATAGTAGAATTCAAGATGCAATTAATTTAATACACAATGACTATTTAAAATTAAATACTTTAGAATCTCTAGCTTATAAAACGGGCTTTAGCTCTTACACTCCATTCTTTGGAGCATTTAAAAAAGTAACAAAACTTCCACCACAGGAATACCTTAAATTACAAAAAAACAGCCAAGCTTAGTTATCAATATTAAAATAGCCACCTTTATTTTCATTCCGAGTTAATGACTGACTAATTATTAAATGAGCAATATTAATCATATTTCTCAACTCACAAAGGGCTGTGTTTATTTTGGCCTTTTTATATAACTCCTCTATCTCATTATAGATCAAATCTAAATGTTTAATAGCTTTATTTAAGCGATCATCACAGCGTACAATCCCCACATAATCTCTCATTAAAGCTTGTAATTGCTTTAGATTATGTTGTATTAAAATATGCTCTTTGGTTATACCTGTACCATCATCATTCCAATCCGGTATGTTTAGCCTTTCAGTTATACCACAATTTTTAGAAAGAAAATCAAAAATATTATGAGCATATACTAAGGCTTCTAATAATGAATTCGAGGCTAATCTATTAGCGCCATGTAATCCAGTGTTTGAACATTCACCACAAGCATATAGATTTTCTATCGATGTTCTTCCATGAGTATCAACAACTATACCCCCGCAAAGATAATGTGATGCTGGTACTACTGGAATCCAGTCAGTTTCAATGTTGATATGTTGTGCTATGCATTTATTATAAATATTAGGAAAGTGTGATTTTAAATCTTTTATATTCAAATGTGTACAATCTAAATACACACAGGAATCTCCAGATTTTTTAAGCTCACTGTCTATGCTTTGCGATACAATATCTCGAGATGCGAGCTCGGCTCTTCTATCATAATCAGGCATAAATCGATAGCCTTCTTTATTACGCAAAATTCCTCCAAATCCTCTCACAGCTTCAGAAATCAAAAAAGAAGTCCCGCCTTCTACATTATATAATGCTGTAGGATGGAATTGCACAAACTCCATATCCTTAATTCTAGCTTTAGCTCGGTAGGCCATGGCAATACCATCTCCAGTGGCAATAATTGGATTAGTTGTATGTCCATAAACACTTCCGATTCCGCCAGATGCCAAAACAATGCTTTCTGAATGAATTGTTATAATTTCTCCAGTGCGCTCATTTAACACATAAGCACCATAACATGAAATGGATTCAGAATCTGCACCCCCCAAATGATGATCTGTAATTAAATCTATGGCAAAATGATGAGACAAAACCGAAATGTTTGAAAGCTGGTTTACCCTATACAATAATGCTCTTTCTACTTCATATCCTGTAATATCTTTATGGTGTACAACGCGATATTCTGAATGCCCGCCTTCTTTTCCTAAATCGAAATTACCATCAGAATTTATATCGAAATTAGCACCCCAAACTATTAGCTCCTTTAACCGTTTTGGACCTTCCGTCACAACCATTTCCACCACAGATGCATTACACAATCCATCACCTGCGATTAGTGTATCATGAATATGTTTTTGAAATGAATCTTCTTTTGCATCTAAAACAACGGCAACACCGCCTTGAGCATATTTTGTATTTGACTCATCTTCATCGCCTTTAGTCACGATGGTTATATGGCGTTCTGGAAATTTTTCAGCCATTTTCACAGCAAAAGATAGCCCAGCTACACCAGATCCTATAACAAGCACATCGGTTGTAATCATTCTTCTATTTTGACAATTCTAACATACGCGCAATTGGTACTAAAGCCTTTTCTCGTGTGTCAAAAGGAACTTCAATTTGTGGACTTTCATTGCGCAAACAGTCATATAATTTTTGCAATGTATTTACCTTCATAAAAGCACATTCACTACATGCACAGGTATTATCTTCCTCGGCTGGGGCTGGAATTAAGGTAGCATTAGGTACTTCTTGTTGCATTTTATGCAATATGCCTATTTCTGTAGCTACAATGAATTGTGCTTTAGGGTGCATTTTTACATAATTAATCATGCCTGCAGTTGAGCCAATATATCTGGCAGTTTTTAATATGTGCTCTTCTGATTCAGGGTGTGCAATGATTATTGCATCTGGATACTTTTTATGTAATTGTAATAATTTATCAATACTGAATGCTTCATGGACTATACAGCTCCCATCCCACAATAACATGTCTCTTCCCGTTTGTTTCATAATGTATTTACCAAGATTTCTATCGGGTGCAAAAATTATAGGTTGGTCTTTTGGAATAGATTCAATAATTTTAAGGGCGTTTGAAGAGGTACAAACTATATCTGTCATTGCCTTAATTTCAGCACTACAGTTTACATAAGTTACAACAGTATGGTCAGGATGTTTTTCCTTCAATTTTTTAAATGCATCAGGCGGACAGGAATCTGCCAATGAGCACCCCGCATTCAAATCAGGGAGCACAACCACTTTTTCAGGACTTAATATTTTTGCCGTTTCCGCCATAAAATGTACGCCTGCAAAAACAATTATATCTGCATTAGTTTCTGCTGCTTTTTGAGACAATCCTAAACTATCCCCCACATAATCCGCAATTTCCTGAATCTCCGGAGTTTGATAATAATGTGCTAAAATAATAGCATTTTTATCCTTTTTAAGACGTTCTATTTTCTCAATTAATGTCATTAGTATTGTTAAGCTTTACTTTTAGAGTACAAAATTAACAAGATCATCCAATAATAAATATGACAAAAATCATACGTCCAAACAATTAAAGCTAACCACAGGTTTAATAAATTCAAAAATTTAATGTTCCATAAAGTTTATTATATTTGATTTTAAATTTACACACATATGCTCTCAAGCGCTTGTAAAAATGCAATTAGATCGGTTCTATATTTAGGTATGTTTTCTGATGACACAAAGAAAATAGGTGTTAAGAAAATTGCCGAAGATTTAGAAACACCTCAGCCATTTTTAGCTAAACTATTACAAACACTCATTAAAAACGGAATTGTATCTTCAACAAAAGGACCAAAAGGGGGCTTTTATTTAGATGAAAACAATATTAAAAAAAATGTTTGGGATATTGTTATTTGTATCGATGGCACGAAAAAATTTGATCAATGTTTTTTAGGCCTATCTGCCTGCGATGACAAAAATCCTTGTCCTGTACATTTTACAGTTGCCCCTTTTAAGCAAAAGATCACCACCGACTTCAAAGAGAAAACTATTACTCAATTTGTCGAAAACATCAAAACCTCTGGCAGAGTTATTTCTTTAAAAGATTTTGATGTTCTTGAGGATTAACAACTAGAAATTATTATACGACCTTTAACTGGTCAATTTCTATACTAATGAGTTGCAATGTGTTTTTACTAATCTCTAATTCCTTTAAAACTGTTGATTTGACATCTTCAAAATTATGTTTCATGTCATGAAATAAATTTTGATAGTACATCACTCCTTCTTTCATATTACTGGTAAATGTTAAAAGGTATTTTTCTTGTTTCTTATTCATCGACGATTTAGCTTCTTCCAATTTATTTTTAAGGTAGTCAATATAAATATTCAATTCCTTAATGAACATATTTGGTCGATCTGTTCTGGTCATTACATTAACTCTTCCGTAAATATGATCGGTAATTTCTTTTAAACTCATCACTTTTGAATAGTAGGCCATATTTGGTCCAGGACAAACAGAAACCCCTGTGCCTTCAACTTTAGTTTCTAAATTATATGCTAAGAGTGATGATGTCCCCAAACCTACACAGGTACAAGTTTTTTCTACAATTTTATTGTACTTATTTTTATAATCTATGGTAGAAAGATTTTCCTCATCAAGAGCCTTTAATTTTAATCGTTGATACTGTCTTGATGCAGTACATATACCCTGCTCAGAGAATTCCTTATTCAAAGCCACAAACTTTTTAGGACAAACACTACCAGGTCTTCCTTTAGCAATCAAGGCTTCTTTTTGAGCATCTTTGGTATTGTCTCTAAGATTATTAAATGGCACTCCTAAAGGAGAAATATCACTCAAATATAAATCTTCCTCTTTTGCCGCTGCTAATTTTTCTAGGGTTTTATCATCAACAGTAGTGGCTTCTGGAACTAATAAAAAAGGACTTCCCCAACCTACAGAATCAAGATTATAATGATTCATTAAAAACTCATGCTCTTCTTCAGTCCCCACTCCTCCTTGGGCTGTGATTTCTAAAGACAGTTGTTTTTTTGACGTCGCACGACCTTGAGTTTCTAGTGCTTGATTTAAAATATCTTGAATAGAACGCTGTAATTCATCCCTTTTCTCTTTAAACTCTGCCAAAACGGGACCTAAGAGATAACCATCAGTAGCAAATGCATGTCCACCACAATTAAGGCCAGATTCAATTCTATATTCTGATACCCATAATCCTTTTTTGGCCAAAAACTTACCTTGGATTAATGCCGATCTATAATCACTTACCTTTAAAATAATTTTCTTTTTTATAACGCCATTTTCATCGGGATAAAAATCATCAAACTTCCCAATATAGGCATACAATCTTGGATTCATTCCTGCAGAAAGGATCACTGAAGACTCTAAATTACTATTTGCATATCCGCGAAGTGCCGCATGAGCATCATTATATTCTACTGGTAATTTTTCCTTTTTAATATAGTTATCCTTATCAACTTTGGTCATGATATTTACATCAATACTTCCCATGGTAAGGTTTTTACTTGCCCATTTTTTTATTTCAGAAAAATTAATGCCATTAGCAGTTAAATTTTTGAACTCAGCTTTAATCGTAGAATTATCCGGCAGCATGTTAATATATGCTTTAATGTCGTCACTTGTTTCGGTGGCAACATTTTTTAAAGCATCAAACTTTTTTTCGGCCAATTCATTAATTAAATTTAAATATGAAGTTATTCGCTTTGCTCTAAAATCATCAATCTTATCTGTAATTTCTTTATAAGGAACTTCAAATTTCTCACTGTACATTTTTCTTAATTTCTCAAGCAAAATATCATCAACCAAGGACACTACAGAATCCATTCCATATTGTGCAACTTTTAAAGGAGTGTCAATTGTAAATCCAATTCCCATAACTGGGATATGAAATAAGTGGGGGCTTTTCATTTTTATACTCATTGTCGTAAATCTTTTATCATTAAAATATAGCTCTAAAAACTCGCAATTTAGGGTTAATTAAAACCTTAAAACATGACTAATATCAGTTATGAAAAATAATTAATACCGCTGAAATAAAGAACACTAAAAAAAATAAGACACTGCCTTTCCAAAAGGAATTAGCCTGTTTCAGTTCCATAAAGTAAAATGAAACTCCAACAAACTTTAATGCCGCAATTAGAATAATCGCAATCACAACAAAGGCTTCAGAATTTCTAGAAAGTAACGCAGAAATTAAAGTTAAAACTATTAATATCACCAAGGTCCATACCGATCTCTTCATAAATATTGTTGCTAAAAAAGTAAATAAATTATAGGAAATAACAAGAGCCAGATTAAATCACACATATGCCAAAATGCTGCACTTGCCTCCACATCTTCAAACTTGGTTTCAGAATTATTTTTACTAAGGCCAACATGTACAGATCCCAAAATAACCAACCCTACTATAACATGAACAACATGAAATAGGGTTAGCATCCAGTAATATGTAAAAAAAGAATTGTAACCTATATTAAAACCAGCTTCAATTTTATCTGCATATTCAAATCCTTTAAATCCTAAAAAAAGCAGACCTCCTAACATCGTGAGTTTTAAATAAAATTTTGATTTATTAATCTTTCCTTGCTTCAAATGGGTAACTGAAAGTGCCATAAAAAATCCACTTACAATTAAGACTACAGTATTAATCGCACCAATAGTGGTATTCAACTGCAATCTGGAATCATGAAATAATGAAGGAGATTCTTTACTACTATATACCATTGCAATTAGAGCTACTCCAAAGGTAATTAGCTCTAAGAAAATAATAATCCACATCAAAATACCTCCTGGTGGGTAGTAAATGTTTTTATAATTTATCGTCGTAATCTTCATGTTAACATTTAATTAATCCCAATCTAATAAACGTTTCTGTCCTTCTAATTTTTGAATTTCTGTAATATCTTGTGACATTTCAATAACCCCTTTGTATTCCATCTGATTATCGCGAATAGCAAAATATCTAATATGAATTACACGTCCTCTATAATTAAACCAAAACTCGGCCATTTCTTTCGTGCCTTTCTTAAATTCGTCTACTATACGTAGCACCATATCTACACTTTTTGGTGGGTGACAAAAACGCACCTCACGACCAATAATTCCTTTACTTCTAGGAAAGACTCTATCTTCTCCACGATTATAGAAAATAACCTTATCATTTTCATCAACATAAGTAATGTCCACCGGAAGAAATCGAAGTAACAAATTTACTTGTTCGGGGGTCATATAGCCTTCATCATAATGAAAGGTGTTTTCGGTTGAGAATGATAATTTACGATTGGTAAAATCTTCACTCGGATGTACATAATCTTCTTTTTGAGATGGAGGGTAAAGAACTGGCTTATTAAGCAACATCCATCCAATTTCTTCATCGCCTTGATAAAACTCCTTCCAATCATCTTCTTTTAGTAATTCCATGGCATTAGGAAACAAACGCACATCTTCTATACTCAATAAGCGTTTAATTCCTTCGATCAAATAAGGGAGGTTTTCGGAAATTTTTCCTGTGTTCCCCTCCTTGTTATACACCTTAAGTAATCTTATTTGCTCTCTCAAATTATCATGAAAAGACCACATTCCTTGACTTGGCCCTTCCCAACCATGTTTCTCTAAATACGGAAATAATTGATTTTCTTTTCTAGCAAAACGCTTTTCAATCGTTGTCAATTCATTGAAAATATTAAAATATTTTTGAAAGTCTAAACCTGAATCTACTTCATATAATTCTAATAATATCTCTTGAATTAGTGCACTTTCCTCATAATATACTTTTACGGGGTGTCCATCTGGTAATCTATTTGCTATAGGTAAAAATGAATTCATTTTTTAATATTTTAATATTAATTTTTCACAGCTCTAAGGAGAGCCTTTAACAAAACTGCCGCAAGGGAAATGATTGAGAACACTAATCCCAATCCAAAAACAAAAAAGGAGATATAGACATAATATAAACCGTCCTGCATTTCGGAAAAATGAACATCTTTGGAAAAGTACATCCAATTACTTTTTATAACACCTGCATACAATAAACTGCAGAAAAAGAAAAACAATGAGACATTAAACGCGTAATAACTTCGTTTGATAAAGCGTGAATCAATTTTATATTCAGGCAATGTCTTTTGTACTATAAAAAACACCGATGCTAATAAAATAGTAGTATTTATTCCTATTGTGGTTCCCATGGAATGAGCGACTGTGATATGTGTTCCATGTGTAAAAAAGTTTATTGCAGGTATTGAGAATAATAAGGCTAAAATGATATTTAGAAACACCCAAAAATCGGCAGCTTTTAAAAATTTATAAACCATGCAGTATTTTCTTTTATCTGCTTCTGACAAAGTTTTTACCCAACTATAAATTATATGAGCTAACACAACCCATTCTGTCATACTTATTGCATAAGCCACATATCGAATCCAAGGTTGGGTAGGAATAATGTAGGTATGATGTGCCCACCCAAACATTAAATTTGTAAGTCCTAAAAAGTAAAAGAAAAATACAGTTTTTCCATGCGCCAAATTAGAATCCTTTTTAACTTTTGACATTAAATAAATTGCTATTCCATAAACCAGCATATTCCAAGAGCCAACAAAAGATCCGTATGATTTCCACTGCACTGAAATATCCTTAATAAAATGTTCTCTAAATGATGGTATCATCCAAAAGTGCGCCTCGCATAAATGGTAAATCATGAACACGATTCCCGTACCCCACATCCAATAATAAACTGGCCAATTCTTTACGTTTCTTGCAATGGTCTTAAAATAATTTATACCAAATAAAATCCAACCTATCACTATTGGAATGGTGAGTATTGGTGTATATGCTAAATATTCGCGCCCTTCCATTTTTCCTGTTAGAAAGGACACATAGATTCCTACTCCAGTTAACATAAACAAAATGAAATGTACTTTTAATAATCCTGAAGATAAAAGTTGAAATCGTTCTACTTTAGTTATAAAAAAATAAATGCTTCCCGTAGCACAAAGCACAATCCAAGAAATGACTGTTGTCACATGGAATGGGCGCATTTTATTAAATGGAATATAGTCTTTTAGAAAATCAGGAATAATATATTGTAGGGATGCAAACAAACCGAAACAAATCCCAATGAGTAGCGCCGCTAATGCCGCAATTAGAAAAAATAGTGCTATTTTATTTTTCATCTTTATACTTTAATTCTACCCATCCACTGGGTTTGAAACTCGCTTCAAAATTTGGATAAAACCCTGTGCTATCTATATGTTTTAAATAGGATACTATAGCTTCTTTTTGTGGCTCAGTAAAATCAAATTTTGGCATAGACTTAACGCCACTATTCAAAAATGCTTTAATGTACCCAGCTCCTTTATTAGGGTTAGAATATATGTTTGTAAGATCAGGCCCCAAGTATCCTCCTAAGCCATAAATTTGATGACAAGACCAGCAATTATTTTCTTGCCATAATAGTTGTCCTTGCAAAGCAGTCTCTGATAATTTTACCGGTTGTTTATAATGGTTTACAGTATAAACAGAAGCATTATAAATACTAAAAACCACTAGCAACAGTAAAATCACAAGAACATTTTTTTTAGTTGAATTAGCTCTCATAGATTCTAACTTTGGTGCTTGATTTTTTCGTACAATTTCACCATAGATTGTAATAATTCTACAGGAGTGGTTAGAATTTGATAATGATTTTGACCAAACATTTGCGGCAAATAATATTTTGCCTGAGCCTCAATGGCAAGAGCATAAGAATTAATTTGACGTTCATTTAATTCTCTTAAAGCTTGTTTGACATCATTGATACCATATTTTCCTTCATATTTATCATAATCATTTGGTTTCCCGTCAGATATGAGTATGATCCATTTATTTTTAGTGTCTCGCTTATCTAATAAAGCTCCAGAATGACGTAAGGCAGTCCCTATTCTAGTGTAACCACTTGGCTCTACTGCTCCCACTTTGAATTTGGCTTTATTCCAATCTTCATCAAAGCCTTTAATGGTTAAATATGAGGAATGGTTTCGTGTTTTAGAGTAAAAGGCATTGATAGAAAAATCGATATTAAATTCATCAAGAATTTCTCCAAACAATATAGAGACTTGTTTTTCTACTTCAATAACCTTATTACCATTAGCGTAGCCATCACTTGAAAGACTAATATCTAAAAGTAATAGAATAGACAAATCCTTTTCTTTTTTACGCTTTGAAAGGTATATTTTTTCAGAAGGGGTATGTCCAGAATTAACATCCACAAACAAATCGGTAATCGCATCAAGATCGAAGGATTCACCTTGGTTTTGTCTCCGTTGTTGCTGATATTTATTATTTACAGAACTCAACATTTTTCGCAAACCATTCAATGTAGATTTATTCTTTGATAGTGTTTGCTTATAATATGGCACATTGGTTTCACGTATAACTTTGGGATACACCTTGCAAAAATTCTCTTTATACTGTCGTTTCGAATACTCCCATTCATCATAGGTTAAATGATAGCCCTCTGCATTTGCTTCAGCACTTTCTGAGATGGTTGTATTTTCAATAAAGTCGGCTTGATACACAGAATGAGCGGTATCATCAACCCTAACTGTATATTTCATGTTTACCTCATCAAGTGCATTGGAATGATCATCCAAATCGTCATCACCATCCATATCTCTCCAATTGCCACCAAACTCTTCTGCGGTTTCAACTTTCTCAAATTGGTGTTGCAACACGGCATCTTCCAATTGTTTTTGATCTACTTGCACCGAAATAATTTCTTCAACAGCCTTCGATTTAATAATCGTCTTTACCTGCTCATTATCAGCTGTCTTCACCTTATCACTAAAATTCTTCAAGGTGTCATTTGAAGACAACTCTGTACTATTACGCATCCACTTGCCATACAAAAAACTAAAATCTGAAAGGTCTTCTTTCTTTGTTTTTTGTTCATAAAAAGCTATGAATTTCAGATGATACTTTTGAGTTATTGGAAATTGATAGAACAACTCCTTTAATATTTCTGTTGAAGCTTCAAATGCTCTTTTTTGAGATTCTTTTAAGTCATGCTCTAGGGAGTCTTCCCAATTCAAACCTAAGTTTTTTTGAATTGATAAATACAACGTTCTAAATAAATAAAAAGAAATATTTTCTTCTTCCGACGTAAATTGTGATACACTTGTAGGCAGGAAAAAATTATTGTTTTTGTATCCTCCTTCACGTTCCGCTTCAAAAATTTCAATGGATTTCCCTGTAACGGCTCTGGCTATTAAGGTTAATCTAGGTTTTATATCATTCAAGCTTACAGCATGGGCTAAATTAGCTTGCCTTTTCTTTTTACGCCCTTTAAAATAGAAAGCAAACTTTGTGAAAATATATTCATCTGGTTCAAATTCAAACATAGCAACAGTATTACATTATATCATCAAATCACATAAATCTTTGAGCGCTTGAACCACTTCCAAATCGTCGGATAAAGGTTCAACTACTGCAACATGAACTGAAAGACGTTTTGGTAAACCACTATGAATTAATTTAGCAGCATCTACTAATAATCGTGTTGACACCGTTTCGGTAAGCCCTAACTCAGTCAAGTTTCTGATTTTTGTAGCAATATTCACTAATTTCTTAGCAATACTTAACCCTATCTCCGTTTCATTTACTATAATTTCAGCTTCAGTTTTGGCATCTGGATAATCAAAAGAAACAGCGACAAAACGTTGTCTTGTTGAAGGTTTTAATTCTTTAAAACCACGCTGATACCCTGGATTAAAAGAAGCGACTAACATAAAATCAGGATGGGCTTTAATAGCCTCCCCTAGTTTATCAATATATAATTCGCGTCTATGATCTGTTAATGAATGTACCGCTACAATTACATCCGGACGTGCTTCAGCAATTTCATCCAAATAAATAATTGCACCTTCTTTTACCGCTTTTGTTAGTGGACCATCAATCCAAATGGTTTCGGCTCCTTTAATAATATAACGTCCAATTAAATCTGTAGAGGAGGTTTCCTCATGACAAGAAATTGTAATTAACGGGGTCTTTAAATGATAGGCCATATACTCAATAAAACGAGTTTTACCAGTTCCTGTAGGACCTTTTAAAAGCATTGGAAGCTTATTTTTATAAGCATGCTCAAAAACATCTATCTCCTTAGCTGTACTTTTATAAAACGGTTTATGTGTTCCCGCATTTGGCTGTTCTACAGCATCCGACGTCATTTCTATTGTATGTTCTAAAGTACTTGTCATAATTGATATATTAAATTAAAGAAGATCTAAAAAAACAGTGAATACAATTCCTTTAGACCTTCTTAAAAAAGACAAAATTGTTAGTTGTCTATTGTTTCTATAGCCTCATCATTTGGGCGACCATGCTTGATAAAATCTACCATGTACATTATAATTCCTGTTAAGAATAATGTTGCACATAAAATCAATACTACAAAATGAATTTCTACTTCCTTTTGAACTTCCATAAATTCCATTTTCATTTTACGCTCTAAATATACCTGTGCTACACCGGCAACACCAAAAGCAACGGTCATTCCTATCATTCCAATATTGGAAAACCAAAATGCCATTCGGCCTCGTGCACTCTCGTATAATTTTCTGCCCGTCATATTTGGCAAACTATAACTAATAATTGCTAAAACAATCATAGCGTAAGCACCCCAAAAGGCTAAATGTCCATGCATTGCAGTTACCAAGGTTCCGTGAGTGTATAAATTTGTTTGTGGTAAAGTATGTGCAAAACCTAATAAACCAGCTCCAACAAAAGAAACTATAGCGGCACCAAGTGTCCAGTATAAGGCCAATTTATTTGGATGCTTCTTTTCTCCTTTTCTGTACATATTTACTGCAAATAAAGCCATTGCTAAAAATGCTAAGGGCTCTAGAGCAGAGAAAATACCACCAACAATTAACCATATTTTATTAACGCCAATATAATAGTAGTGATGTCCTGTTCCGAGTACTCCAGAAAGGAATGTTAATCCCACAATTACATACAACCATTTCTCTATGACTTCCCTATCAACTCCTGTAAGTTTTATTAACAAGAATGATAAAATACCACCCATGATAAGTTCCCAAACACCTTCTACCCATAAGTGAACAACCCACCAACGGAAAAAAGAATCGGTTACTTGACTGTCAAATGGTAACATTCCAGGCAGGTAAAGTAAGGCTGCAAAGAGTAGTCCCATAGTTAAAACTAAAGCCGTTGTTGTTCGTCTTTTACCTTTATATAAGGTTGCTAAAATAAGTCCTAAAAACAGTAATACATTTACAACTACTAAATAATCGAGTCCTCTAGGAATCTCAAGAAATTTACGTCCTTCCCAAATATTAAAGTGAAATCCAACAATAGCAGCAACTCCTACTAACGCTAAACTTATTAGCTGTACATAAGCCAGTTTTACACTTACTAATTCTCTCTGAGCTTCTTCGGGAATAATATAATATGCGGCTCCCATAAAACCAGATAACAACCAAACTACTAATAAATTTAAGTGAACTGCCTTGGCTGTATTAAATGGGATAAATTCATGGAGTCCATCAAATCCCGCATGAGCAAAGCCCATAATAAAACCATATACAAGTTGTAGAGCAAACAATACTAACGAAAGTGCAAAAAACCAATAGGCTACTTTTTGTGATTTATATTTCATAATTTAAGTTTAATTGTTATTATTTTTCGATAATGGAGATATTTTTCGATCTACTCCAACAACTTCTCCAAATCCATTAAGATCGATTTCACCTATCCATTTAAAGAATGCTACAACATCTTCAGCTTCTTTTTCGGTCATGTTATAAGCTACCATCTGTCTCCCATTAGGTTGCCATGGCACTTCTGACATTAAAATACTTTTTATGACGTCTTCTCCTATACCATCATATCTCACATTTAACCTATCAATAACTTTAGTTAATTCTGGAGCATAATATCCGCCTTCACCTAATAATGTATGGCAACCCATACAATTGTTTGAATCCCAAAGATTCTTTCCACGAACAACAGCTTCTGTTATATTTTCATGGTTAGTTTGATCAACATCCTTTGATAAAGAAAATATGGTTAATCCAATAAATATTAGAAAAGTGACCAATGTTCCTCCAAGAAAGAATGCCCTTGCTTGTTTTTTTGATAACATATGATTGTAAGTTAGATTAATAAAAAAGACATTTTTGTCCTTTAAGCAAAAATATATAGGTCACCCCTATTAAAACATGACTTATATCATAAACCATGTTTTAAATTAAATAGATGATTTTATCGAGATTTTTAAAATGATTTGATTCTAAAACATTATTGTCCTAGATTTTCGCTCCTCAACGGACTGTTTTGAGATTAAATCGGCTCTTTTAGAGGCCAAATTACTCATGGGTTGTGTATTGTGATAATGCCTTAAATGATGCTCATTTTGACGTCCTGAACTAAAGCTAGATACACGCTTTAAGTATCCAATAACACGTGTGGCATGGTCAACATTTTTAGAATTACATTTACTACAACTATAATTAGTTTGCTTATCAATATGTTCACAGTCATTGCAAATGGTGATTCGAACATTAAAACAAAAATAATTACACCCAGCTGTTGCAGTGGCATGAATCAGTTTTACAAACCCATCTTTGTTTGGAGCTTCTTCCAAATTAAGATGAAGTGCAGATCCACCATCGAGATATTTTATAATTTCATTCCCATGTAAAATTATTTTATCCAGGGTATTAGTATTGTTGTCTTCAACTTCATAGAAATAAGAATTATAACAATCTCTAGGAACAAATAATCCATCTTCTTTATCCCATTTCGCGTTCTTAATACCTAAGTTTTCAGCTGGTACAAACTCAGTATTAAACATATATCCATATTCGATCTTTGCACGTTTATTTTCGTCGTAAATTGCTTTTAAATGTGTGTTCACGAAGGCTTTATAGGCATCATTATTCCCAACTTTTATCCCTTGACTTTCTGCTGCTTCAACCATTCCATTAATTCCAATAGTTAAAAATTGTTTGTCTAATGAAATAAACCCGGCCTTATACACAGGCAATAATCCAGCAGATTCATATTCATTAATTAGAGTTCTATAGGCGACTTGGTATTTATGAATTTTTTGAACTTCGGAAACGATATCCGCACCTTTCTGAATGAGGCGATTCATATTAAGGGTAATTACATTTATGGAACCAGTTGCAACCCCTCCCGCACCAAGCGAGTAACTGAATGTATTATCACTAATTTCACTCCGTAATCTACAACAAGACGCTAAACTATCTGCATTTTCAGATTGGTAGATAAAAAAGGAATTTCCTTCACTCAATTCTTGAGCACACATCTCGGTAAATTCAGTATCTACCGGCTTTCCGTCTTTTGTCAACATTGCTGCTGTAACCACTGGAAAAGTTAAAATAGCTTTATTACGTTCTTGGTTAAACCATTTCATAAAAAATGATTGCAATCGTTTTAAACGTTCCCATTGAGGTTTGGTCATATCCGGAAACACAAAATCTCCAAACATACTCGTAAAGTAGGCTTCATCATATAAAGAAATATTCCAAAAAACAGATTGATAGCCACGTGCGGCGGCTGGTTGATTTACAGCATAAACAACATGTTGTAAATGATTTTCAATAATTTTATTGTTTGTATCAAGGTAATTTTCACCATAATCTTTCGCCGCAAAATGATCAAAATACATTAAAAACTCAACCGTAGCCAATGCTCCCGCAAACTGAGAACTAACCGCAAACACCAGATTTACAAATTCACCACAAAAACTTTCCAAATGTTGTGGCGCTCTACTTTCACCTCCTAATTTTGTTAGTCCATCAAATAAGAAAGGATACATACTAATTGATACGCAATAAGGCTTTAATGATGTTTCATCATGCACATAAATTTCATGGGATTCAATTTGTCGCGTGTATTCATTTGCCAAATCATCACCATAAAGGGACGCAATTTTACGTTTTACTAAAGCCCGGTTTACCTGAATATTTATATCCTTATTTAATTCGGCCTCCATTGTGGCAATATTTTTAGAAGTAACATTGGCATTTGCATCAACTTTTGAACCGTCAGCAGCATTTGTTGAATTGATATAATGGTCTATAAAATCTATCTTCTTGGTTACTTGAGTGTCTGTTAATCGAATCATAAGTTTTTGTTTTTAATGAATAAGTTGTTACGTATTTGATTTGTTTTTACTTCTATAAATTTTTGATTAGTCTCTGGGTTATTTAATCCGCCTAAATGCTGTTCCCATTTACCCGTTTTAACCCAGGTAAGTTCCTTTAAAACTGCTTCTGAAACCTGAACTTCTCCTGTGTATAAACAAGTTTTATATGCTTTTTTGTTTGCCTGCTTCAGAAAAATAACAAGTTCTTCCTCATGCCATTCCCCCCCCATAAACAAGACACATGTAGCAAATTTTTTATATTGATTAAGAATATGTTCAAAGCCTTCCTCAGTAAGCAAACGACCATTACCAACTTTCCACAAAAACGGAGAATGACAGCCATCACAACGTAATGGGCATCCCGAAATAGAGAAACAAAGACTAACTTCTCCTGGCACTTCTTGAAGTACGACCTGAAAATTATAATAATACATTTTAATAAAGGACTATTTTATCTTCTATAAAATTAATACGAAAATGAAGCGATAATAATTTCTTAATTTAGACTTGTTAAAATGTTATTAACAGGTCTGAAAAACCAATAATTAAGATAAGTCCAATATCATAATACCAATTAAGCCCACTTATATTACACTATAATTAATTTTGTTTCTCCTTATTATCAAATTGGTAAAAGTCTAAAATACACACGTTAGTTTGCCTAAGCTTTAGTACTTTTATATCTAATTCCTAGAGATTAAAATATGTCTATACAACCTAAGCTAACTCGATTTAAGCAAAGTGTATTATCAAAATACCAGATTTACAACAGTATTTTTATGACACTTCCTTTTCAAACTATTACAAAAACTGGAGTGTTGTTACCACTATTTCATGAAACTTGTAAAAAGGGGTTTGCAAAGGGAGAAAACCCCACAACAATTGTAGACACATTTTTTTCAAAGTACCAAGCAAGACGTTCTGAGAAAAGTCAGATTAATCTTTTGTTTCGATTTATTCAATATATAGAAAGACAAGTTGTTTTATTTGATGCCATAGAAGATGCCGCATTCCCAATAGTAAATAACATGGACGGTATAGGAACCTTAAGGAGCCTTAAAGAATCTGCCGTTTCTGAAAACAAATTAGAAGATCTACAACGGTATTTGGAAGAATTTAAGGTCCGTATTGTGCTCACCGCCCATCCTACTCAATTTTATCCAGGAGCTGTTTTAGGAATCATCACAGATTTAACCGAAGCTATTGAAAAAAACGATTTAGACACCATTGCCAGTTTAATGGCTCAACTTGGTAAAACACCATTTTTTAAACATAAAAAACCGACTCCGTATGATGAGGCTGTAAGCTTAATTTGGTATCTGGAAAATGTGTTTTATGATTCTTTTGGTAGTATTTACAACTATATTCAGAAAAATATTTTTGAAGACAGAAATATTGACAACGAGATAATTAACATTGGTTTCTGGCCGGGTGGAGACCGAGATGGAAACCCTTTTGTTATGCCAGACACTACCTTAAAAGTAGCGCAACGACTTAAGCAAACCATTCTTAAAAACTATCACCGAGATCTAAGGGTTCTTAAACGAAAATTAACGTTTAAAAATGTTGAAGATCGCCTATCTGATTTAGAATATAAAATATACTTAAATACGATAAACTCAGATTCTGAAGATGGCATATCGCTTTCTGAATTTAAATCTGAATTATTAGCCATAAAAGAAATTATTATAAAAGATCACCAATCATTATACCTTAATGAATTGGAGAGCTTAATTAATAAGGTGCACCTTTTTGGTTTCTATTTTTCAACACTTGATATCAGACAAGATAGCCGAGTACACCACTCTGTATTTAGCAACATGGTTGACGCAACCTTAAAAAACAAGCAGCGTTTATTTCCAGCAAACTACAATTCCTTAACTGAAAAAGAACAAATTGCAATTTTATCAACTGTTGTAGGTGATATTGACTTGTCCTTGATAGAGGATGAAATGACATTAAACACCCTGAAAACAATAGAGGTCGTAAAGCAAATTCAGGAGGACAATGGAGAGTTTGGAGCCAATCGGTACATTATTAGTAATAACCAAACAGCATTGAACGTCATGCAATTGTTTACCATGTTAAAACTGGTAGCATTCAAAGATGACTTAACAGTAGATCTTGTACCACTATTTGAAACTATTACTGATCTCGAAAACGCACCGAGTGTCATGGAAGAGTTGTACACCAATCCCGCATATAAAGCACATTTAGATGCACGAAAAGGAAAACAAACTATCATGTTAGGATTCTCTGATGGGACTAAAGATGGGGGCTACCTTATGGCAAATTGGGCTATATTTAAAGCTAAAGAACAATTAACTCAAATTTCTAAAAAATATAATGTTAGTGCTGTGTTTTTTGATGGTCGTGGAGGACCTCCAGCAAGGGGTGGTGGAAAAACACATCAGTTTTATGCCTCATTAGGACCAACAATTGAAGACAAAGAAGTGCAATTAACTATTCAGGGACAAACCATCAGTTCCAATTTTGGAACTTTAGATTCTTCACAATACAATCTGGAACAACTTATAAGTTCAGGGATCTCAAACCGCTTAACAAACACTGCACAAATTTTATCGCATACGGATAGAATTGTAATGAATGACTTAGCTGATATTAGTCATAAAACCTATCAAGGTTTTAAAGGGCACGCCATGTTTATCCCCTATTTGGAGCGCATTAGTACATTAAAATATTATGCAAAAACAAATATTGGAAGCAGGCCATCTAAACGCTCAAAATCGGACGCATTAATTTTTTCAGATTTAAGAGCCATTCCATTTGTAGGATCCTGGAGTCAACTTAAACAAAATGTACCAGGTTTTTTTGGTGTTGGAACAGCTTTAAAAACCTATGAGGATAACAACGCCTGGGATCAAGTTGTACAATTGTATCAAAATTCTAGTTTTTTCAAAACCCTTTTAGAAAATAGTATGATGTCCTTAACTAAATCATTTTTCGATTTAACAAAGTACATGGCTGACGATAATGAGTTTGGAGAATTTTGGACTATTATATATGAAGAGTATCTTACTACAAAACGATTACTATTAAAACTTACTGGCTATAAAGAATTAATGGAAAATGAACCAGCAGGTAAAGCTTCTATCGAAGTAAGAGAATCTATTGTATTACCATTATTAACAATACAGCAGTATGCGCTTAAAAAAATTCAGGAGCTAGAAAAGGCAGACGTCAAAGATGCTGAACAAATTGAAATCTTTGAAAAGATTGTGATGCGTTCTCTCTTTGGAAATATCAATGCAAGTAGAAACTCTGCTTAGTTCTCTATTCTACGTATTTGTACACACCTATTTCTGTACGAGATATACCATCAAAAAGAACCTCGAAGATAATTACTTCGAGGTTTTTGTTTATAATCTTAACGCTCAAGAATTCTAAAGTCTGAGCAAGCACTCCATCCATATTCATGGACAACTAACCCATCTAACTAATGAGTCCATGGATCCATCTTTCTTTATTCACCATACAGTAGTAGACCTATAAAAAAAGTTCGAAGTAAAAGACACAAAACACATAGAGAAATTAAAAATAGAGCTACAGAGATTCACGCTTCAGAATTATAAATACAAGCAGCAACTCTAAAGCGCTCCCTATACGCCAAAATTAGCAAAGATTTATTCAAAATAACAATAACAAAAAAAAGGCCTCGAAGCTAACTAACTTCGAGACCTATTAATATACTAACGACCAATTTTAATGCTCATTCATTCTAAAATCTGAGTAAGCACTCATACCATGTTCATGGGCATCTAATCCTTCTAATTCTTCTTTTTCTGATACTCGTATTCCAACTGTTTTCTTAAGTGTATATATGATCACAAATGAAGATACAATACATAAAGCAGCATAAGATCCAACACCTATCAACTGACTTAAAAACTGATCAAGTCCAGCGAGTTCACCAAATACACCAACGGCTAAGGTTCCCCAAATACCACATACTAAGTGTACAGCAATTGCTCCCACAGGATCATCCAGTTTCAATTTATCTATTAGAGACACTGCAAATACAATAATAGCTCCAGCGATAGCTCCAATTAAAATTGCATCTGTTGGACTCATTTGATCTGCTCCTGCCGTAATTCCAACTAAACCACCTAATATACCATTCAAAAACATGGTTAAATCAAGGTTTTTGAATTTAAAAAACGATACTAATGCGGCTACCACACCTCCTGCAGCAGCTGCTAAACAAGTCGTTACTAACGTTAACGAGGTTAATGATGGATCTGCTGAAAGTACTGATCCCCCATTAAAACCAAACCAACCTAACCAAAGTATTAAAACACCAGCGGTTGCCAAAGGGATATTATGCCCTGGGATCGCTTGTAAAATTCCATTTTTAAATTTACCAATTCGTGCTCCTAATAAACATACAGCAACCAGAGCTGCCCATCCTCCAACAGAATGTACTAATGTTGATCCGGCAAAATCATAAAAAGGCGTTTCTAAATTATCTAAAAACCCACCTCCCCATTTCCAAGAACCTGCGATTGGGTATATAACACCAACATAAATAACCGTGAATATCATAAACGGTCCAATTTTCATACGCTCTGCAACCGCTCCAGAAACTATTGTTGCCGCTGTGGCAGCAAACATCCCTTGGAACAAAAAGTCTGTCCAATAGGTATAACCTTCATTATATGCTAAATCAAGTGCACCTTCAACCAATGGTGCTTCCAAACCAAATCCTGCAAATCCAACAACACCTAGAGCGCCTTCAGTAAACCCAGGATACATTAAGTTGAATCCAACTAAGCAATATAGGAGTAGTCCAACGGTGATTATAAATATATTCTTAAAAAGAATATTTAAAGTGTTCTTTTGACGCGTTAACCCAATTTCTAAAAATGCAAAACCTAAGTGCATAAAGAAAACGAGCGCTGTACAGATCATCATCCATACATTATTTGTAGTTAATAATTCCATAATTAAAATTTTGATTGATTCTTACTTTAAAGTGTTCCCACCTTTTTCTCCTGTTCGTATTCTATAACATTCTTCAACGTTTGACACAAAGATTTTTCCATCCCCAACTTCTCCAGTAGAAGCCGATTCTAAAATTGCCTTTATCGTTACATCTTCAAAGTCATCATTAACCACAATAGAAATATATCGACGCTGAATGTCACTAGTGCTATAAGCAACACCTCTATAAACATGTCCGATTTTTTCATTTCCAAGTCCGGTAACATCCCAATAAGAGAAAAAATTCACCCCAACTTCATGCAGCGATTCTTTTACGACACGATATTTGGATTTTCTAATAATTGCTTCAATTTTTTTCATGAGTTTATATTTATGTTAGTTAAACGTATATATTGCGGCTAGTACAAATGATCCTAAACTGCTTGTTGGTGCTAAATCTGAATCAATATAAAAATCGTCCGACCAGCTATCTAATCTTATTTCGGGTTTAATAATTAAGGCATCAACTGTATAGCTTCCAGTTAAAGTCACTGCAAACACACTTGGATCATCACTTACAAAATCACTTCTTGTTTCGAAAAATTCACCACGAAGACCAACTGAAAAATTATCTGAAGTTGACAATTGAGGGTATAATGCAACTCCTGAAAATCCTTCTCCATCATTATCAGCATAAGCTGCATTAAGACCTAGAAAAAAAGAATCCGAAAGATCAAATCCTCCCGTATAGTCAATCTCAAAACCTAATCCAGCATTATCATACAAAATGTTCAAATACTGATCTGAATAACCCAATTGAGCACCTATAGCATAATTTCCGTCAGGATTAAATTCTGTCACATCAGTTTGGTTCATTATACCTAACATTAAACTGAAATCTTCAGATAATTGAAAATCTGCTTTCAACCCAGTATGAGAAAATGGACCATTAGAAAATAAATATGATGTACTATAATTGAAGTTTCCTGCTGGAGCAATAACTTCATAACCTAAAAAAGTATTAAACTTCCCCATAGTTAAGGTTACCGTCTCGCTAACATTCCAATACGCATATAATTGATTAAGGACAGTATTACTCGCTGCTTCCCCTTTTGGACCAAATACTAAATCGGCAACAAAGCCTACTTTTTCACCCTCATAACTTGCAATAACATTTGCCATTCCAAGTGAAAATCCAGACAAGTCTGCAAATGATGTTCCAGGAGAAATTTGATTCTCATCATTTGGCGCCGTTAAATTTGCTCTATAGTAAGCATCAACACTTCCACTAAGGTCAAATGTTTTCTTTTTTTCAGCTCCCTCTTGAGCAAATACGATTGAAATTGTAAATAACATTACAATTGTAATTAATTGTTTCATAATTTTAATGATTATTTGATTAGTTCGGTGCCAAAAATATGATTTAAAACTATTGACCCCTAATTTTATAGGGGTCATCAATTAATTTTTATCAATTTAATATTTTTAACCCTATTTTTTTAAGGGCTAAGTATTCATTTGTTTAAAACTTAACAATTCAATAATTAGATATTGAAGATTTTCTAATAGTTTTACTTATCCAATGATTTTAATCTGTTAAAATTGATTATTTAATAAACTTATTCCATAACAATACTTTTTTTGATACACATTTTTCAATTACAGATTTAACAAAAACACTATGTTGAAAATGTAGAAAACGGATTTAAAAGGCTGTTTATTTTCAAAATCGGAATAATGATTTAGGCCTTGTTATTATTCAAACCCAACTCTTTATATTAGCCTTGAAATCAGGTATTCTTACTATTAAAAAAGATGATTATGTTGAAGAAACAGGGACTGTATTTACCAGAATTTGAGCACGAAAACTGCGGCGCAGGATTTATCTGCAATCTCAAAGGAGAGAAAACAAATCAAATAATTCATGATGCGTTAGAGATTTTAGTAAAGTTAGAACATCGTGGAGGTGTAAGTTCAGATGGAAAGACTGGAGATGGCGCTGGTTTATTAATTGATATTCCTCATGACTATTTCAAAAGAATTTCCACCTTTGAATTACCTGCTCCTAGAGAATATGCTGTTGGAATGGTTTTTTTACCAAAAAATAAAAACCAATACAAATCCTGCAAAGACATCTTTGAAAAAGAAGTTAAAACACAAGGACTTTCTATATTAGGATGGCGAACAGTTCCAGTAAATTCATCTTATTTAGGGGAAATTGCTTTAGCTTCCGAACCAAATATCGAGCAACTTTTTATTGGTAAAACAGAAGCTATAAGCGATGCTGATTTTAAAGCAAAATTATATGCAGCCCGTAAAATTACTGAGCATGCTATCGCAGCATCTAAAATGTCTCAGAGCTCTTATTTCTACCTTCCAAGTTTATCAAATACAACCTTAATATATAAAGGCATAATAAAACCTGAAGACATAGGCCCTTATTACACCGATTTACAGCAAACTGATTTGGTAACACGATTAGCCTTGGTACACCAACGTTTTTCTACCAACACAATGCCAACTTGGGAATTAGCACAGCCTTTTAGGTTTATGTGTCAAAACGGAGAAATTAACACGCTACGCGGCAATGTAAGCAGAATGCGTGTTCGTGAAGAAATTATGAAAAGTGAAGTCTTCGGTCCTCAAATTGACAAATTATTTCCAATCATATTACCTGGGAAATCAGATTCTGCTTCTATGGATATGGTTGTAGAATTATTGACCCACACAGATAGATCTTTACCCGAAGTAATGATGATGATGATTCCTGAAGCTTGGGAAAAACACAAAACCATGTCTGAAGAAAGAAAAGCATTTTACGAGTACAACGCTTGCATTATGGAACCATGGGATGGTCCAGCTTCAGTACCTTTTACAGATGGTGACTATATTGGCGCTTTATTAGATCGTAATGGATTAAGACCTTCTCGTTATACCATTACAAAAAGCGGTAAGTTAATTATGGCTTCAGAAATTGGAGTTGTTGATGTTGCTGATGAAGATGTTGAAAGTCATGGAAGACTAGAACCTGGAAAAATGTTTTTGGTAGACATGAACGAAGGGCGCATAATAAAAGATGAAGAAATTAAAAGCAAGATTGTTTCTGAAAGACCTTATAAAGAATGGCTGGACAAAACAAGACTACATCTAAAGGATGTGCCTTATAATAATGAGACATGCCCTATTGAGACCATAGATATAAAAACAAGACAACGTCTATTTAATTATACCATTGAAGACATCCAAGAAGTCATCACGCCAATGGCACAAGCCGCAAAAGAAGCTTTAGGATCTATGGGGACCGACACACCATTAGCTGTACTATCGGATAAACCACAATTAATTTCTAATTACTTCAAACAATTGTTTGCGCAAGTTACCAATCCACCTTTAGATGGTATTCGTGAAGAAATCGTAACAGATATAAGTTTAAATCTTGGTAAGGACCGGAACATTTTTAGCATTACAGAAAGACAATGCAGAAAATTAAGAATCCAAAATCCAGTAATTTCAAATGCCGACTTAGAAAAAATAAGAAGTATTTCTATTGAAAGCTTTAAGGCAGAAACTATAGAAATGCTTTATCCAAAGGCGCATGGTCTTAATGGATTAGAAGATGCTTTAGAAGATATTATCGTTCAAATCACCAAGGCATTAGATCGCGGAACAAATATTATCATTTTATCAGACAGAGGAGTCAACAAAGAGCTTGCACCTATCCCTGCTTTACTAACTTGTTCATATGTAAATCATCAAATGAATCGTTTACGAAAGCGATCTTACTTCGATATTATTATCGAATCAGCCGAACCTCGCGAACCTCATCATTTTGCAACCCTATTTGGTTATGGCGCCAGCGCCATTAACCCATACATGGTTAATGAGATTATTAGAATGCAAGTAAAAGAAGGGTTTATCACTGGAATGGATGAACAAAAAGCTGTTGATAATTTCAATAAAGCCATCGGGAAAGGAATTCTAAAGGTTATGAATAAAATTGGAATCTCTACCCTGCATTCTTACAGAGGTTCACAAATATTTGAAATTGTTGGTTTCAATTCTCAATTTGTTGAAAAATACTTCCCATACACAGCTTCAAGAATAGAAGGTATTGGATTATATGAAATTGAAAAAGAAATTAATGAACGTTATAAATACGCATATCCAGATACACTTATAGATAAACGATTAGGTTTAAATATTGGGGGCGACTACAGATGGAGACGTAATGGCGAAAGACACATGTTTAACCCTACAACTATCGCAAAACTGCAACAAGCAGTGAGGCTAAGCGATCAAGCGAGCTATGATGTCTACGCCAAAGCCATCAATGAACAATCAGAAAATTTAATGACCATTCGTGGTTTATTTGAATTTGACAACTTAGACCCTATTCCGCTAGATGAAGTAGAGCCTTGGACAGAAATCGTGAAACGATTTAAAACAGGCGCGATGTCTTATGGATCAATCTCAAGAGAAGCTCACGAAAACTTAGCAATCGCTATGAACCGTATTGGAGGCAAATCGAATTCTGGTGAAGGAGGAGAAGACAGAATACGTTTTCAACCAGATGTAAATGGAGATAGTCGAAACTCTGCCATCAAACAAGTAGCATCTGGACGTTTTGGGGTAACCTCACACTACCTTGCCAATGCTAAAGAGATTCAAATTAAAATGGCTCAAGGTGCCAAACCTGGAGAGGGCGGGCAATTACCAGGTGAAAAAGTATTACCATGGATTGCAGCTGCACGTAATTCCACACCATTTGTAGGGCTAATTTCACCACCACCTCATCATGATATTTATTCTATTGAGGATTTAGCACAATTAATTTACGACTTAAAAAATGCGAATCGCGAAGCAAGAATTAATGTGAAATTAGTTTCTGAAGTAGGTGTTGGTACTATTGCCGCTGGTGTAGCAAAAGCCAAAGCAGACGTTGTATTAATTTCTGGTTATGACGGTGGAACAGGAGCATCACCTTTAACCTCTTTAAAACATGCTGGACTACCTTGGGAACTCGGATTATCAGAAGCGCAACAGACGCTTGTTTTAAACAAATTAAGAAGTAGAATTGTAGTGGAATGCGACGGCCAATTAAAAACTGGACGAGATGTTGCAATCGCAACCTTACTTGGTGCTGAAGAATTTGGTTTTGCAACAGCTCCTTTAGTAGCCTCAGGCTGTATTATGATGCGAAAATGCCATCTAAACACTTGCCCGGTTGGTATTGCTACCCAAGATAAAGAATTACGCAAAAACTTTAAAGGCACACCAGAACACGTTATTAACTTTTTCTACTATATCGCGGAAGAATTAAGAGGCATTATGGCAGAATTAGGATTTAGAACTCTGGATGAGATGATTGGACAAACGCATAAAATTAACGCCAACAAAGCCATTAAACACTATAAAGCAAAAGGATTAGATTTATCTTCAATCTTACATAGGCCAGCCGCTTATAGAGAACTGGAAGTTAAAAACTCTGAAAAACAAGATCATGGTTTAGAAAATGTAATGGACTTTCAAATTTTAAAAGATTCACATAAAGCATTATTTAGAAAAGAAAAAATGACTTTAGCTTACCCAATTCAAAACACAAATCGTACAGTTGGAACTATAGTAAGTAATGAGATTTCTAAAAAATACGGACACCTTGGTTTACCCGAAGACACGATTAACATCAATTTCGCTGGATCTGCAGGTCAAAGTTTTGGAGCCTTTGGCGCACATGGATTAACATTTAAACTGGAAGGGAACACTAATGACTATTTAGGGAAAGGATTATCTGGCGCCAAATTAATCATTAAAAAACCCACAAAGGCAGATTTCTTGGCAGAAAACAATATCATAGTTGGAAATGTTTGTTTGTTTGGAGCTGTTAAAGGCGAGGCCTATATCAATGGTATAGCTGGAGAACGCTTTGCGGTTCGAAACTCGGGTGCCATAGCCGTTGTTGAAGGTGTTGGAGATCATTGTTGTGAATACATGACAGGCGGTAAAGTAGTCGTTTTAGGTGATACAGGTAGAAATTTTGCTGCTGGAATGAGTGGAGGTATTGCTTATGTATATGACCCTGAAGATAAATTCACAAATGGACCTTGCAATACTGAATCTATTGAATTTGAAGATATTTTAGAAGAAGATGCTGCTGATTTAAAAGCATTAATAGAAAAGCATGTACACTACACAAATAGCAATCGTGGAAAAGCATTATTATCAGATTGGGACACTAGCTTAAGCAAATTTGTTAGAGTTATGCCTACTGAATACAAGAGCGCATTAAAACGCTTAGAGACTGAGGAGCAAATGGTAGAAGAATTAACAATAGCATAACGATGGGAAAGATAACTGGTTTTAAGGAGTTCGAAAGAAAAGATGAAGCATATACACCTGTAAAAGATCGTGTAGCACATTATAATGAGTTCACAGTGCCATTAAGCGACACTGAAATAAAGAAACAAGGTTCCCGATGTATGGATTGCGGGATTCCCTTTTGCCATAGCGGTTGCCCATTGGGAAATCTAATCCCAGATTTCAATCATATGGTTCACCAAGAAGAGTGGCAAAAAGCATCATGGATTTTACATTCAACAAATAATTTTCCAGAATTTACAGGTCGTTTATGCCCAGCGCCATGTGAAAAATCTTGTGTATTAGGGATTATTGAAGACCCTGTTTCTATAGAAAATATAGAAAAAAACATTGTTGAACGCGCATTTAAAGAAGGCTGGATTAAACCTCAACCACCTAAGCATAGAACAGGAAAAACCATTGCCATTGTAGGATCTGGACCTGCCGGATTAGCTACAGCACAACAATTAAACAGAGCTGGTCATACGGTTACTGTTTTTGAAAGAGATGATGCAATTGGAGGATTATTACGTTACGGAATTCCTAATTTTAAACTAGAAAAAGGCATTATTGATAGACGTATTGCCATTTTAGAAGCAGAAGGCATTAGCTTTAAAACCAATGTGAACGTCGGTGTAAATTACGATGTCAAAGCATTAAAAGATTTTGATGCTGTCGTTTTATGCGGAGGAGCGACAGAAAGAAGAAGTTTGCCAACACCAGGTATTGATGCCGATGGTGTAGAACAGGCTATGGATTTCTTAACACAACAAACTAAAGTTGTTTTTGGACAAGATATCAAAGATCAAATAACGGCAACCAACAAGAACGTGATTGTAATTGGAGGTGGTGATACTGGTTCAGATTGTGTTGGAACATCGAATCGTCACGGTGCAACATCGGTAATAAATTTTGAAATTATGCCAAAACCACCGGGACAGCGCTCCCCAAGCACTCCTTGGCCCTACTGGCCTTTACAGCTAAAAACCTCATCTTCTCATAAAGAAGGTGTTGAAAGAAACTGGTTGATTAACACCAAGGAATTTGTAACTGATGCGAAGGGGAAATTAACGGCTTTAAAAACGGTTAATGTGCGCTGGGAAATGATTCCTGGTGATCGTCCTAAATTAATAGAAATTGAAGGTACCGAAAAAACATGGCCTTGTGATTTAGCCTTATTAGCATTAGGATTTACAGGTCCCGAAAGCACCATTGCCGATCAATTAGGGATAGACAGGGATCCGCGTTCCAATTATAAGGCAAGCTATGGGAAATACCAAACAAACATACCCAACATCTTTACTGCTGGCGATATGCGTCGTGGACAATCATTAATTGTATGGGCAATTTCTGAAGGTCGTGAAGCTGCACGTCAAGTTGATATTTATTTAATGGGAAAATCAAATTTACCTTCAAAAGATATTGCTGGCGACCTAGTTGCCATGTAATAATTTCATGATTCACCTCGAATCTAAAGTATTAGTACAAATACCTATAAACGTATGGCGAATTAGTCGATAAAAAAGGAAGCTTAATGAACTTCCTTTTTTTATTTATCACTTATTACAACATGAAATTTTTCAATATTAAATTTGTCAGTTCGAGTGAGTTTTACGAATGATAACGAGTAAAATTAGTATCGAGAATCAAATTTCCGAAATAGTTCTCGATACAATTTTCTGTCGAAAATCACTCGACCTGACATACCGTTAAACTAAATTATTCAATCATTTATGCAATTTCAACTGAATGCGTTTTCTAGCTATATCAACGCTTAATACTTTTACAATAATTTGTTGATGCAAACTCACATGTTCGCTTACATCTTTTACAAAAGCATCCGCTAAATTAGACACATGAATAAGTCCGCTTTCCTTAATTCCTACATCTACAAAACATCCAAAATTGGTGACATTATTCACAATTCCAGGAAGCAATTGACCTTCTTGCAAATCACTAATTGTTTTTATATTTTGATTAAAAGTAAACACCTTTGCTTTCTCTCGAATATCTAACCCTGGTTTTTCCAACTCTTTAATAATATCCTCTAATGTAGGCAACCCAATAACATCAGTACAATATCGTTTCAAATCCACTTTTTGAAGCACACTAGAATTTCCTATTAAATTTAAAACATCTGTATTTACATCTTTGGCAATTTTCTCCACAAGGACATATCGTTCTGGATGTACCCCAGAATCATCCAAAGGGTTTTTCGCTTCTTTAATTCTTAAAAAACCAGCCCCTTGCTCAAAAGCTTTCCCTCCAAGTCGTGATACTTTTTTGATTTCGTTTCTGGACAAAAACGCTCCGTGTTCATTTCTATAAGTCACTATATTTTCAGCCAGTTTAGGACCAATTCCTGAAACATAACTCAATAAAGATTTACTCGCAGTATTAATATTAACGCCTACAGCATTCACACAACTTTCTACTACGGTATCTAAGCTCGTTTTTAGTTTCACCTGATCAACATCATGTTGATATTGTCCAACACCAATAGACTTCGCATCGATTTTAACCAATTCGGCCAATGGATCTTGTAATCGTCTCCCAATAGACACAGAACCTCTCACGGTAACATCATAATTAGGAAACTCTTCACGTGCAATTTTAGACGCAGAATAAATCGAGGCTCCCGCTTCGCTTACCACAAACACCTCAACATCATTTTTAAAATGAATACGTTTTATGAGCTGTTCTGTTTCTCGAGATGCAGTACCATTTCCTATAGCAATAGCTTCTATTTTATAAGCATCTGCAAGCGAACTAATTTTTTTAATAGCACCAGTAGTATCATTTTTTGGGGCATGTGGATAAATATTTTCGTTATATTTTAAATCACCTTGTGCATCCAAACACACTACCTTACACCCCGATCTAAACCCTGGATCAATGGCCAAAACGCGTTTTTCACCTAAAGGCGACCCTAAAAGTAATTGTTTTAAATTTTTCGCAAATACCTGAATCGCTGATAAATCCGCCTTATCTTTCGCAATCTGTAGAGCTTCATTAGTTAATGATGGTAATAGTAAGCGCTTATATCCATCTGCAATTGCCAATTTAATTTGAGTTGCACATTCATTTTGAGACCTAATTATACGGTCTTCAATTTTAGCCAGAGCCTTTTCATTATCTATCTCAATTTTTACTCGAATAAATCCTTCATTTTCAGCTCTTAAAATTGCCAATAATCGATGTGATGGAATACGATTTAAAGATTCACTCCACTCAAAATAATCTCTAAACTTCTGCGCTTTCTCCTCTTCTACTTTTGCTTTTACAACTTTAGTAGAAATCATCGCAAAACGCTCAAATTGATTACGGATATTGTTTCTAGCATCTGTTCGTTCACTAATCCATTCCGCCATAATATGTCTCGCCCCCTCCAATGCCTTTGCTACCGTATTCACGTCTCCTTTCACATATTTATAGGCAATGGATTCAACATCATTTGCATTTTGCGTCATGATTATTTTAGCCAGAGGCTCTAAGCCATTTTTACGTGCAGTTTCGGCCTTTGTTTTTCGCTTCTTTTTGAATGGCAAGTATACATCTTCAACAGTCACTAAATCTTGGGCACGTTCTATTTTTTGCTGAAGCTCTTCAGTTAAAACACCATCTTCAGCTAAAGTTTTCAAAATAGATGATTTACGCTTTTCTAATGCTTCAAATTGTTCTTTATACTTTACAATTTCTCCAATTTGAACTTCATCCAAATTACCAGTACGCTCTTTTCTATATCGTGAAATAAATGGAATGGTACAGTCTTCATTTAATAACTCCACTGTATTTTTAATACCCGATTCTGGAAGATTAGTTTTAGAAATTATATAATTTATCATAGCTGGATAATGTTAAAAAGAATTCTTTATAATTTTTGTGGCATTATAATAATAAAATATCAATGGAACTTAAAATGTTTTCGACACACATAGCATACGAACTTTAAAATTTCAAAAAACGATATGCTCCCGTAGATTTATAGAAACAACCCCAGATATAATTATCACCATATTTAAATATAGACTCTAATTGAATTCTTTTAAAATCTTGTGTATAATTATTTATCCTATCAAATCCATTTAAAGGCACTTCTCCTTTAACATGGTTCAATTTTTTGTCCAACAAACTAATTATCCTTGTTGACTTGGTTTTAGAATACGCACCAAAGCTTCCTAACAAAGCACCTCCTAATGCGCCTCCCATTATACCAACACCTAATATCAATCCTGTCGACACTTTTTCTTGGCTTCCACCTATTGTTAAAACAAAATTTTGATCCTGCTCATAAACACCAATACCCAGATTAGACTTCGTTATTTTTCGCAAAAATTGTTTGTTTCTATCTAACTCCCTATAACTGCTAAAATCACCTTCTTCCAAAATAATTGGTGTGTTCTTAAAGGTGATTGAATCTTGCTCGTTAATCTTAAATTCCTTGATTAAGGATTTTGTCTTTCTGTCATAAACATCAAGCACTAAATTACTGGTTGTAGTATATACATAGAAGAAATAGTCATCAAAAATGAATGAGTTTGATTTTGCTCTCAACTCACGTCTGCTAATATTTTTATTTTTGTATTCTTCAATGCTATAACTTGCATCTTTTACATTAATGTTAACCAAATATGTGTAGGCATCTGAAAAATCAGCGGTTAAGGTAATCACACCCTTTTTAAAATACGCCTTACTTTCTACAGAGGCTATTTCTAAAGAGGTTGGCTCTCCTAATAATACTTTAGACGTTTTATTTCCCCCATAAGCTCCCAAATACAGGCTATAAAAGGTACTTCGAAAATCAGAAAAGCTTTCATTAGACAAATCAATAGTCTTTACTAAAATCTCACTATCAACATTAAAAGTATACAGTTTTAATTTGGATGTTTTTTTGACTATTGATAAGACATGAAGGACATCATTATC